>RCUU01000607.1_pt1 | contig 19449 bp, 12 predicted proteins | sample 2166211 | NCBI WGS metagenome assembly RCUU01 (sample SAMN09932620, study PRJNA488358) | compost metagenome | feature: garden; material: soil; isolation source: compost soil in phenylacetic acid-enriched culture | place: Germany: Experimental Botanical Garden Goettingen | collected 2016-01-27
ACCAGGCTCACCACCAGCACGACCGGTTTCCAGCCCAGCGCGGCGATCTGCTCCAAGGTAATGCGCATCCCCAATAGCGCTACCCCGATGCGCAGCACCGTGCGTGCGGTGAATTCGATGCCGGCCTTGCACGTGCCGTCGGCGGCGAGAAAGTTCACCGCCATGCCGAGCAGCAACGCAAACAGCATCACCGGCGCACCGTAGTGTTCCGAGAGGAAGCTTGCCGCGGCGGCCACAATCAGACTGACGAGAAAGCCGGGGGCCAGTTCTCGCACACGGCTGTGAACACGGGTCATGGCGATGGCGCTCATACTGCGGTTTCCTCACAAGCGATAACAATGGACACCTGGCCGTCGACCACCTCAACCGGATAGCTGGCGACCTTTACCGCGTTCGAATTGAGCAAGTAACCGCTGGCCAGGTCGAAGCGCAGGCCATGGGCACCGCACTGGACCACCCTGCCCTCCAGGCGGCCACTACAGAGTGAGGCGCCCTGGTGCGGGCAACTGTCGTCGATGGCGTACAGCTGCCCGGCGACATTGAACAGCGCCAGGCTCATGCCCTGCGGCTCGAACAGCGTGCGCATGCCCGGTGCCGGGACTTTCTCGGCCGGCACGGCAATGCGCCGGCTCATGCCGACTGGCTCGCGGCTGCCATCTGCGCAAGGGCTTGCTGCATGCACTGCACCAGCACCTCGGCCGGCTGCGCACCGGACACCGCCTGGCGACGGTTGAAGATGAAATAGGGCACGCCCCTGGCGCCCATCCCATTGTCATCGAAGGGGCTGCGAGCGCCTTCCAGGCAGTCGGCCAGCAGTGCGCGCGGGTAGCCACAGGATTCGGCGATTTTCAGCAGAGTGGCACTGTCGCCAAGGTTCTCGCCGAGATGAAAATGCGCAGCAAGCAGCCGCTCCAGCAAGGCGTCGCGCTGTGCCTCGCTGCCCAGCTCAGACGCGCGCTGCAACAGGCGATGGGCATCGGCGGTGTTGGGCATCGTCGGGATGCCACTGAAGTCGATGCTCAAATCCACGGCGGCCGCAGCCTGGCGGACTTGCCCCTGGCGCACGCGCACCGCTTCGGCACTGCCCAGGCGTTGGCGATAGAACTCGACAAACGGCACGCCTTCGGCCGGCAGGTGCGGCAACAGCTGCACGCCATGCCAGGCCAGCTCGACCTCGACATCCGGCTGGCTGGCGCACAACTGAGCGAGTGCGCGCTCGAGCTGGCGCTTGCCGATCAGGCACCAGGGGCAGATAAAGTCGAAGTACGCATCGATACGCAAAGTCCCTGTCATGGTGAAACCTCCAGTGCGGCCTTGGCCGGCGTTTGATCGACTTCGTCGCCCTGGGGCCGGGCAATGTCGTCGAGATAGTATTTGCGGATACAGAAGTACACCGCTGCCGCCGCGATGCTCATCAGCGGCACCAGTTGGAACGCCCCATGCAGGCCAATAACGTCGGACACCTTACCGGTGATGAACGGCCCCGGAGCCAGGCCAAGCAGGTTGTTGACCAGGGTCAGGGTGGCGAACGCGGTGCCATGCACCTTGTAGTTGGCCAGGTTGGCGATCATGGCAACGGTGGTACCGTTGATGCCCGTCACGATCAACATGCCCATGCCGATCAACGCCAGTTGCGCGGGGCCGACCGGCAGCGCCAGGGCCAGCGAGAGCAGCAGGCAACTGCCCAGGCACAAGGCGATGGAAATCTCGATCTTGCGCACCGGTGATTGCCGACACAGGCGATCGCTGAGCATGCCGCACAGCACAGCACCACCACCGCAGCACAGCACCATGACGCCGGCCACGACACCGGCCTTGCCCTCGCCCATGCCGTAATAGCGGTTAAAATAGCTCGGCATCCACACCATCATGCTGCCGGCCACGAAGGTCTGCAGGCCGCTGCCGATGTATGCGCCGATGATCGAGCGCGTGCAGTACAAGGTGCGCAATGGCCGCTTGACCGCGGCGGTGGCCTTGCTCCCGGCCGTGGCCAGGCGCTGCGGGGCAATACGCGATTCGCGAACGATCATCGGGTACAGCGCCGCCAGCAACAGGCCAAACAGGGCCATGCTGGCGAACGACCAGCGCCAGCCCAGCTTGACCGCAATCGCCCCACCCAGGGAGATGCCCAGCACCGAGCCGAACATGGCGCCCGCCATGAAGGCACTGGCCAGGGTGGCCCGCATGTGCTTGGGGAATACCGACAGCACCACGGCAATGCCGACGCTACCGTAGGCGGCCTCGCCCACGCCGACCATGAAGCGCGCAATCAACATGTGCTGGTAGTTATCTGCCAGGGCGCAGCCCAGGGTGGCCAGGCTCCACAGCAAGGCCATCAGGGTCAGGCTTTTTACCCGGCCATAACGGTCGGCCAGCATGGACAGGGGAATCGTCAGCATGCCTACCATCAGGGCGACAATGCCGCTGAGCAGGCCGAGCTGGCCGTCGCTCAGTGCCCATTCGCCCTTGAGAATCGGGAACACGGCGTTGAGCACTTGCCGCGACATGTAATCTGAAATCAATAAGCCAAAGGTCAGCGCGAACACAATCCATGCGTACCTGCGTGGAATACCGGCCGAAGTATCCTCTTCATCGCCCACGGTACTGTGGTGATAGGCCATGCTGCCTCCTCGGTGTCTTGCACCTGTCTTGTTATTGTTTTTTGCCTTGCTCAACGCGTTGCGGGTTGGCCGGCGCAGGATACCATCGGCATCCTGCCCGGCCAGCTGTATCAGCCGCGCTGTGGTACACCCTTCTGCCCCGGTTTGCGGTTCGGCGCCATGCCGTTGGCCAACAGGGTTTCTTCGACACTCGCGTACTGCACACCGATGCGGTAGATGTCACGCGCCTCTTTGCCGGTGGCGATTTCACGCCCCAGTTCGTGGGCGATACGCACCGTCTGCTTGATCTGCTCAACGGAGCTGAAGCGCTTGCCGTGTTGGTCGATGATGGTGTCTTCATTGCCCAGGCGTGGGTGCAAGCCCATGGCCAGGGCGATGGTGTTCAGTGGCAGCACATTCTTGAGCAAGGACTCGGCCGTCAAGGTGCAGCCATCGGGCACGCGATTGATGAAGTTGAACATGTTCATCGGGTTCGGGCCGTCGAAGCCGCCACCAATGCCGATCCAGGTCAGGTTCAACGGGCCCTTGTAGATGCCCTTGCGCACCAGGCGCTCGAGGGTCTCGTAGGCATGGATGCCGGTCAACTGGAAGTGCGGCTGGATATTGCTCGCCTGCAGGCGCTTGAGGTGCTCGGCAACCCAGGCAGGCCCTGCCGGTACGGTCATTTCGCTGTAGGCGGTATTGGTGACCGGATCCAGCAGGGAGGTGCCTTCAATGCCTTCCGGGAACAACAGCTCCGCAATGTTCATCTGGATGGTGTTGATGGCCACGGTGACCTGGTCCGGCTTGGGGGTCAGGTCTGCGAGCATGTGCCGGGTATCGTCGGAGAGCCACAGGGCTTCGGCGCCCTCACCTTCAGGGGCGAAGGAAATCGAGCCGCCGACCTGGATGATCATGTCTGGCACGGCTTCACGCACGCCGGCGATCAGTTCGTTGAACTTGGACAGGCGCTTGGAGCCCTTGCCATCGAGCTCACGCACGTGCAGGTGCAATACCGTGGCGCCGGCTTCGTAGCAGTCGACCGCCTTTTGCACGTGCTCGTCCATGGTCAGCGGAATGTCTTCGGGGAAGTCATCCGGCATCCACTGCGGCGCGTAAGGTGCGACCGTGATCACCACCTTTTCCATGTTTTCCGGGTGCAGGGAATCGTCGAAAAATTGCATTTTCGTCTCCATTTTTTATTGTGACCCGCCCTACGGGCTGTATGGGCGGGCGCTTGCAGGGTGCAAGTGAGGTGATCAGTAGGTCTTTTCGCCGACGACCCCGGCGCGTTCCATCTTGCGATGGCAAGGTGGGTAGTCCATCACGGCGTAATGCTGGGTACTGCGGTTGTCCCAGATGGCGATGCTGTTGGGCTTCCAGCGCCAGCGCACCTGATACTCCGGAATGCTGGCCTGGCTGACCAGGTAGCGCAGCAACTCGGACGAGCCGTGGCTGTAATCCTGGCCGTAGCGCACACGCTCGGGGGTATGGAAGTTACTGAAGTGCGTCGTGAACGAGTTGACGAACAGCACTTTCTCGCCCGTCTCCGGATGGGTGCGCACCACCGGGTGCTCGGCGTCCGGGTACCGGGCCTTGAGCGCCAGGCGTTTTTCGATCGGCATCGCAGCGCCGAAGGTCGCCTCGATGCTGTGACGGGCACGCAGGCCTTCGATCTTCGCCTTCACGTCGCTGGGCAGACGCGCATAAGCTTCCACCATGTTGGCCCACATGGTGTCGCCACCCACGGGCGGGCACTCCACGCAGCGCAGCACAGCACACAACGGAGGCGCCTCGCGCCAGGTGGCATCGGTGTGCCAGGCGTTCTCGTAGCGGTCGACCGGACTGTCCGGGCGCTTGTAGATCTGCACCAGGCCCGGGTGCTCCGGGTCGCTGCCGACAACCGGGTGGTCCTCCAGCTCGCCGAAGCGGCGAGCGAAGGCCACGTGCTCGGCACGGGTGATGTCCTGGTCGCGCAAAAACACCACACGGTGCCTGACCAGTTGGGCACGAATTTCGGCGAAAAGGCCGTCGTCGTGGATGGCATCGGCCAGGTTGACGCCGATCAGTTCTGCACCAATGGTGCAGGTAAGTTGCTCGACTTGCATGGTACAGACCTCCTTAAATAACGAAGATCGAAGAGCCCGTGGTCTTGCGTGCTTCCAGGTCACGGTGAGCCTGTACGGCATCCTGCAAGTTGTAATGCTGGTTGATCTCGATCTTGATCCGGCCGCTGCCGACGTGGTCGAACAACTCGCCCGCCAGGTCAGCCTTCTCGGCCGGGTCGGCGATGTAATCGGCCAGCGCTGGCCGGGTCACGAACAGCGAGCCCTTCATTGCCAGCTGAGCCGGCTCGAACGCCGGGATCGGCCCGGATGCGGTACCGACGCACACCAACAGGCCACGGCGCTTGAGCGAGTCCAGCGAGCCCATGAAAGTCGTCTTGCCGACGCTGTCGAACACCACGTTGACGCCAACGCCATCCGTGAGTTCGCGAACGCGCTGGGTGAAGTTTTCGTGGCTGTAGTTGATGATGTGGTCACAACCGTGGGCCGTGGCCACTTCACCCTTGGCGTCGGTGGACACCGTGCCGATCACCGTCAGCCCGAGCAGCTTGGCCCACTGCGACACGATCAGGCCCACGCCACCGGCGGCGGCGTGCAGCAGAATGGTGTCGCCGGGCTTGAAGTCGTAGATGCGGCGCAACAAATAGGACGAGGTCAGGCCACGCATGGTCATGGCCGCGGCTGTTTCGAAACTGATGGTTTCCGGCAGCTTGATCAGCGGCGCAGCCGGGATCAGGCGCTCGGTGCTGTAGGCACCCAGGGTGTTGAGAAAGCCGGTGTAGGTCACACGATCGCCCACAGCGACATTGGTCACGCCCTCGCCGACTGCCTGCACCACGCCGGCTGCCTCGACCCCCATGCCATTGGGCATTGGAATCGGGTAGGTACCGTTGCGAAAGTAGGTATCGGCATAGTTCAGGCCGACCGCCACATGACGAAGGCGGACCTGACCCGGGCCGGGATCGCCAACCTCGACGTCCTCGAAGCGAAGGACTTCGGGGCCACCTGTTTCGTAGAAGCGTACGGCTTTGGCCATGCTGGTATCTCTCCAATCTGCATTTTTATTGTGTGTGTGGATAGGCGCTGATTGGAATGTAAACAGCGGGAGGTTTCGGTGCTTCACATCCAATGACAGCGCTTTCACACTTGGTGACAACCGTTGCTTGGAGTGCCTCTGCCATGGCAGTTCCGGCTTGCACAAGAGCCGATCCCAGCGAGGCCGCAAACCCCGCGGCCGCACCGGTGATCACACCGTCCGACGTCAAGCGAGGCCTGACTATACTTGGTCGACTTGGGCGCTGGAAATCTACCGGGGACACTGTATGAACAGGTCCTGTTTCTGTCTTTGCAACGTCGCGCTCGCGACAGCCCTTGGCATGGCCCTCGCCTCTGCTCCCTCGGCGCCTGCAAGCGCCGACACGCTGTTCTGGGACACCAACGGCAACACCGCCGGGCTTGGCGGGACAGGTAACTGGAATACCACGGATAACGTCTGGAACAACAGTTCCACTGGCACCGGCGGAGCCCTGTCGGCGTGGAATAACGCCAGCCTCGATAGCGCCACCTTCGATGGCCCGGGTGCGGCGACCGTGACGGTGGGTACGCCCGTGACCGTGTCGGGGCTCAGCATTGGCGCCACCTCCACCTACGCGTTCAATGGGGCGGCCGTCATCACCCTGGGGGGCAGTTCGCCCACGATCGAGGTACTCGGCGGCAACTCGACCATCGCCGTCGTACTGGCCGGCAACAATGGGCTGACCAAGACCGGCAGCGGCACCCTGGTCCTGAGCGGCCAGAACACCTATACCGGCACTACCACCATCAGTGGGGGCACCTTGCAAGTCGGCAACAATACCTTCAGTGGCGCCATTGTCGGCAATGTCGTCAACAATGCCACGCTCGCCTTCGCCCGCACCAACCTGCTGACCTTCAATGGCCTGGTCAGCGGCAGCGGCAACCTGCGCAAGCGTTCGGTCGGGACGCTGATCCTGACTGGTGACAACAGTTACACCGGCGGTACCTCGCTGGAGGAAGGAACGCTGCGGGTCAACCATGACCATGCCCTGGGCACCGGCCCCCTGGCCATGTCGACGGGCACGACCCTGGACTTTGGCGCCAGCCACTCATTGACCAATGCCATCACCCTGGCAGGTAGTACGACGATCAATGTCAATTCAGGGCTGGCCAGCACGCTGCACGGTGCCATCAGCGACGGCACCTCAACCGGTGCGCTGAACAAGACGGGCGATGGCACACTGATCTTGACCGGCAGTAATACCTACACCGGCGACACGACGATCAGCACGGGTGTCCTCCAGTTGGGCAATGGCGGCGCGACGGGCAGTCTGCTCAGCAACGTGATCAACAGCGGCGCCCTGGTTTTCAATCGTTCGGAAGTACACGAATACGCCAGGATCATTTCAGGCAGCGGTTCGGTTTCCCAGGTCGGTACCGGTACCACCGTGCTGAACCAGGCCAACACCTACAGTGGCGGCACCACGATTGCCGGGGGCACGTTGCAGATCGGCAACAACAACTTCACCGGCAGCATTGCCGGTAACGTCGTCAACAATGGCACGCTCGCCTTTGCCCGCACCAACTTCATCACCTTCAACGGCCTGATCAGCGGCAGCGGCAACCTGCGCAAACGCTCGGGCGGAACATTGATCCTGACGGGCGACAACAGTTACGCCGGGGGCACGACCCTGGAGGACGGCACGCTGCGGGTGAATCACGATCGCGCCCTGGGTTCCGGCCCCCTGGCCATGGCCACAGGCACGACGCTGGACTTTGGCGCCAGCCACGCGTTAGCCAATGCCATCACGCTGACGGGCAGCGCGATTGTCAATGTCAATTCGGAACTGACCAGTACGCTGCAGGGCCCCATCAGCGACGGCACCTCGGCCGGTACGTTGAACAAGACGGGCGATGGCACGCTGGTCCTGACCGACAGCAATACCTACACGGCAGGCACGCGCATTACCGCGGGAACGCTGCAATTGGGCAATGGCGGTACGACGGGCAGCATTCTCGGCAATGTAGCCAATGACGGTGCGCTGGTTTTCAACCGCAACGATGGACAAACTTTCGGGGGCATTATCAGTGGCAGCGGCCGCGTCAGCAAACTCGGCAATGACACCCTGACCCTGACCGGCGCCAACACCTACAGCGGTGCCACCACCGTGGCACAGGGGACCTTGCGGGCCGGCGCTGTCGACACCTTCAGTGCCAGCTCGGCACATACCATCGCGCCGGGCGCCACGCTCGATACCGCCGGTCTCAACCAGCACGTGGCGGCCCTGACCAACAGCGGCACGCTCAGCTTGCTCGGCACCACGGCGGGCAGCAGCCTCGGCAGCAGCGGTGCCTATGTCGGCAATGCCGGGGTTTTGCGCCTGGGTACCGCGCTGACGGGCAGCACCCGTGTGAGCGACAGGCTGATACTCGATGGCGCAGCAGCAAGCGCCAGCGGCAACACCACGATCCAGATCGCCAACAAGGACGGGCTTGGCGCCCTCACTACGGGCAATGGCATCGAAGTCGTAAGCGCGCTCAATGGCGCCACCACCACGGCACAGACCACCCGTACCGCCTTCAGCCTGGCTGACGGGCATGTGGATGCTGGTGCCTTCGAGTACCGCCTGTACGCCGCCGACGCCCAGGGTGCGGGAGAAAGCTGGTACTTGCGTTCGACCGCGCCTGTTCAGCCCACCCCTCAGGTGACACCTGGCCCGGACATTGAGCCCCCGCCCCCTGCCGGGCAACCCGTTCAGCCTGGCCAGCCCGAGCAACCTGTTCAGCCTGTTCAGCCTGGTCAACCTGATCAGCCCAGTCCGCCCAGTCCGCCGGTGCCCCCTGATCAACCTCAACCACCGACAACGCCACTACCCATCGTTCAAGTGCCCACCTATCGCTCCGAAGTCCCGTTGCTGGCAAGCCTGCCGGCACAATTGCGCCAGGCCGACCTGGCCATGCTGAGTAACCTGCACCAGCGCATGGGCGACGAGGCCAATGGCTCTGCCGTTACCCACCTGCTTGCCCAGCCCGCTGCACAAGCGTTGGATGACAGCTCGCATCGTGCCTGGGCCCGTGTGGTCTACAGCGACCTCGACATCGAACAACCCGGCACCACCCAAGCCCAGACCGACGGACACATCAGCGGCCTGCAACTGGGCACCGACCTGTGGGCCAGTGGGGCCTGGCATGCGGGCGTCTACGTGGGCTACCTGGACAGTAGCGCCGACATCAAGGGCAATGCCCATGGCCTCATCACGGCGGTGGGCAGCAACCATTTGCGCTCGCAGTATCTGGCGGCCTATGCGACCTGGATGAATGCCCACGGTTGGTACCTCGACAGCGTCTTGCAGGGAAGCCAGCAACGCTATGATGCGCGCCCGGACGGCAATCCCAATGTTTCCGGTGAGGCAAGCAGCGTCACCGCCTCGCTTGAAGCGGGCAAGGCATGGGCCCTCGACGAACGCTGGAGTATCGAGCCGCAAGTACAGATCGCCTACCAGCACAGCCGTTTCGATGACGAGGACTTCGATGGCGCGCGCGTGGAACAGGACCCGGGCAATGGCTGGATCACGCGTCTGGGAGTACGCGTCAAGGGCGACCTCGATGCCCGCAGCGGGCCATTGCAGCCCTATGCACGGCTGAACCTGTACCACGCGCAGTTCGACGACGATACCGCGAGTTTCATCGGCCCCGCGGGCTCGACAGACATCGCCAGCGTGGCCAGTTACAGCACTGCAGAAGCGGCCACCGGCGCAACGCTGGCCCTCACGCCCTTGACCAGCCTGTATGGTGAAATCGGCCACCTCTGGGACATCGGCGGCGATGCCAGCGTAAGCGCCGCCGTGCAGGCATCCGTGGGGATCAGGATGCGCTGGTGACGGGCGGCGACCAACGGGGTTCGCGGCCCTCGCCTACCCGAGCACGTCGTCGGTATCATCCAGGGGCGAAGATTGTCGCGCGCATTCACGCAGCCAGTTCATGAACACCAGCACGCGCTTGGGTACCGTACCGAGGGGTGGGTGAACCAGGTAATAATCGTAGTGGCCCGATCGGCTGAAGCCGCCGAAAGGAAGCACCAGTTCGCCGCGATCAACATGGGGCTGCACCAACTGCTGGCGGCCGATCGCGATGCCGGCGTGATTGATCGCTGCCGTCACGCTCAGGTCGGAGCGATCGAAGGTCAGGCTGCGCTTGGGCAGTGCCGCGAGCAGGTTGTGCTGTTCAGCCCAGAGCGTCCACTCTGCGTCATAAGCCGCATGGTCCCAGGCCAGCGAATCATGCAAGGTTGTGCAATGGCGCAGGTTCTCGGCGCTCTCTTCCAGGCGGTAACGCCGCGCATAGTCGGGACTGCACACGGGGGCCAACCGCTCTCGCATCAAGCGGTGGCTGGTCAGCCCCGGAAACTCGCCATTGGCGTAGTACAGGGCCAGGTCGATGTTGCGGGTGCGAAAGTCGACATTGTCATTGCCGACCCGCAGGTCCAACGACACCAGCGGGTAACGCTCGACGAAGTCCGCCAGCCTGGGCACCAGCCAGCATTGGGCGATCGAGGGCCGGACATAGAGCGCGATGGCGCCCGCGACTTCCGCCTGCGAGGATTGCTCCAGCGCCGCGGACAGTTCGCCCATCGCCGTCTGCAGTATGTGGAAAATGCGCTCGCCTTCATCGGTCAGGCTGACTTGCCGGGTCAGGCGCTTGAACAGCTTCATGTCCAACGCGGACTCCAGCCGGCTGATGCGGTGGCTTACGGCGCTGGCCGTCAGGCACAGTTCCTGCGCGGCACGGGAAAAACTCAGATGCCGCGCGGCGACCAGGAAGGTATGCAAGTTCGCGAACTGGCTGCTGTTGAGCCTGGCACTGATGCGAGGAGGAAGGTTGAGCACGACGGTTTACCCGCAATTTAATCTGACAACGCTTGCGCAAGTGTACCGGGTATGGCGAGGCAATCACCTTGCCATACCCGGTCTAGTCCCTGCCCCAGCAAGCAGGTGAGCCGATCAGCCCTTTGCAAGCAGTTGGCGACCCTTGGCCAGGTAAGCCTGCATCTCGTCGGCCGGCACCATGTTGCCGCCGGTAGCCCAGACCAGATGGGTCGCTTGCGCCATGGCCTGGTGGCCCAGGCCCGCACGCGCCAGGTAGCCTTGCTGCTCACCCAGGACGCGGGCGATACCTGGCACGCCAGCGAGCGCGGACGGCTCCAGGCGCACGCCTTCACGGCGCTCCATGAGCGCCAGCAAGCTGTACATTTCCTCATCACTGACGGTATAGAAACCCTCGAGCAAGCGCTGCATGGCCTTGCCGACAAAACCCGAGGCGCGCCCAACGGCCAGCCCGTCGGCAGCGGTGACGTTATCAATGCCAAAGTCCTGCACGGATACTTCGTCGTGGAGCCCGGTATAGACGCCCAGCAACATGCACGGCGCGTGCGTGGGCTCGGCGAAGATGCAGTGCACAGCATCGCCAAAGGCCAGCTTCAAGCCGAAGGCTACGCCGCCCGGCGCCCCACCCACGCCACAAGGCAGATACACGAACAAGGGATGTTGCGCATCCACGGCAATGTGGGCGGCCGCCAATTGCTGTTGCAGTCGTTCGGCGGCGACCGCATAGCCCAGGAACAAATTGACCGAGTTTTCATCGTCGACGAAATGGCAGGCCGGATCGGCCTCCGCCTGCTGGCGCCCTTGCGCAACCGCCACGCTGTAATCCGATGAGTACTCAACCACCGTAACGCCATGGGCGCGCAGCTTGTCCTTCTTCCATTGCCGCGCGTCGGCCGACATGTGCACGGTGACCTGAAAGCCCAACGCGGCGCCCATGATGCCGATGGACAAGCCAAGGTTACCGGTTGAACCCACGGCGATCTTGTACTGGCCGAAAAAGGCCCGCGCCTTGTCGCTGTGCAGCACGGCGTAATCGTCATCGAGCGTCAACAAGCTCCCGGCCAGCGCCAGGTCCTCGGCATGCTTGAGCACTTCATAGATGCCACCGCGCGCCTTGATGGAACCGGAAACAGGCAGATGACTGTCGCGTTTTAGCCACAGCGCTCCTGCCAGCGGCTGACCGTAGCGCTCGCAGAGCGCTTTTTGCAGCTGTGGCAGCGGCTGGATATCAGACTCGATGATGCCGCCGCTGCGTGCCGTTTCCGGGAAGGCACGGCTCAAGTAAGGAGCAAAGCGCGTGAGCCGGGCGCTGGCATCGGCGACGTCCGCGGCCGTCAACCCGACATCGCCGATGGCTTCGGCGACCGGCGCCACGGCGGGATTGAACCAGGTGGTTTCTCGCAGCGCGACCAGGTCGCGTATCAATGGGTGGCTGGCATACCAGCTCTCACGTGTTCTTCCCAAAATCATGCGAGGTCTCTCTAGACGATCAAGTGTTCCATTGAAGATCACAACGCGGGAGGCTGACAACGGATGAATGTTCAGGGGATAGATGACTTCGCGTCATCTGTAGCGCGCATGCCAGTGGACCCCTTCCGGAAATTTCCGCCTTCACGAAGTTTCCCACGCTGCAACCGGAAATTATTCCTATCCAGACCTCGAAAGCTGAGCCGACATCCTGAATACCTCCCTCCGGACGGGTCGCATGGGAATAACAACCAAAAGAAATGGAAATCAAACAATGCAGGACCTTCAAGGAGTCACGTGGAGCGCACTCTTTGCCCTTATGGCGCTGAGCGGAATTTACCCTCACAAGCATGAGCAACCTGGCCTCGGGAATGCGCTTTACCTACACGGTCGGGCACAAGAAATGTCGCTTTCAGGCCTCACATACGGTACGGCCACTGATGACCGGGGCCATTCCAAACTGGAAGAAAAGTGCCCAATCGATCGGCCCTGGCCGGGCAACCTGCAGCGTCGCGATAACGCAGGCAACGCCGAGCGACCCGTTCGACTACAAGGTGAAGTTCACGATTCAATAGCCCATGTCGTGGCGGTCGTTCCGGCGGGCGCCACGTTTATGCCGAGAAGGAGTTGCCTATGTCATTGTCTATCACCACCCGCGTGTTGCGACCTGAAGCGCCGCCCGGTCAGCCTCAAAAAAACTCGCTCAACGTACAGCAACCACCGTATTACCGCGCCCTAATCGAGCACTTCGACTCTTTATGCCCCGTCGAACAAAGCCGCTACCCCGACGACTACAGAGATTGGCAACAAGCCTGTCTCGCCGAAGAAGAGCAGAAGCTGGGCAAACCGGAATTCAAGTCGCTCCTGCAAATACTCATGGAGCAAGATCCGTTGCTGAAATGGCATCTGAACAAAGGGGAGTTGCTCCCATCAGACGACCGCTGCCTGGCGTTCACTGCGACGAATATCGGCCAGGAAATGCTCGGCCGGCAATGGCTGCCCCAGTAGGTAGCCCTGCAGCGAATCACAGCCCAACTCGGTCAGGAAGCTCTGCTGCAGGTCGGTTTCCACGCCTTCGGCGACGATGCGCAAGCCCAGGGCCTGGCCCAGTGCAACGATGGCCGAGACAATGGCCGCGTCGTCGCTGTCCTGCTCCAGGTCACGGACAAAACCACGGTCGATCTTCAGCTCGTTGGCCGGCAAGCGCTTGAGGTACATCAGGCTCGAATAGCCGGTACCGAAATCGTCGATGGACAGGTCCACGCCCATTTCCGACAGCTGCTGCAGCACCGTCATGCTCGCGTCGGCATCGCTCATGGCCGTGGTTTCGGTGATTTCCAGGGTCAGGCTGTTGGCCGGCAACTGATGCCGGGCCAGGGCGCTGGCGACACTGCCGACCAGGCCCGCATGGCAGAACTGCAAGGCCGAAAGGTTCACGGCGATGCGCCAGTGGTTGTAGCCTTGCCGGGCCCAGAGGCTCATTTGCCGGCAGGCTTCGTCCAGCACCCAGTCGCCGATCGGGATGATCAGGCCGGTCTTCTCCGCCAGGACGATGAACTTGTCCGGCAACAGCAGGCCCAGTTGCGGGTGCTCCCAGCGCAGGAGTGCTTCGGCTCCCACCGGCTGGCCGTTGATGGCGTCGAACTTGGGCTGGTAGTGCAGGCGCAACTGCCCCTGCTCCTGGGCCACGCGCAATTCCTGCAGCAGTTGCAGCTGCTTGCGCGCATTGGTGTTCATCGAGCCATCGAAGAAGCTGTAGCCATTCTTGCCGGCGCTCTTGGCGTGGTACATGGCGGCGTCGGCATTCATCAGCAACTCGTGCTGGTCGACGCCGTTGCCTGGGTAGATGGCAATGCCGATGCTGGCGGAAACCTGCAGGTCCTGCTCACCGACCCGGAATGGCCGCGAAATGAGGTTGACCTGATTGGCCGCGACGCTGGGTGCATCGTTCGGTTCGGGCAGTTGTACCAGCAGGACGAATTCATCGCCGCCGATCCGGGCCAGGGTGTCCTGGCTGTGCAGGTCAGCACGCAGGCGCAAGGCCACTTCACGCAACAGCAGGTCGCCCATGTGGTGGCCAAAGGCATCGTTGACCGGTTTGAAGCCATCCAGGTCGATGAACATCAAGGCAAAGCAACCACCGCTCTCGGTGACCTTGTGCATGGCCTGGTCGATGCGGTCGGCCAGCAGCACCCGGTTAGGCAGGCCGGTCAGGGTGTCGTGCAGGGCCAATTGTGTCAGCTCCTGGTTGGCCAAGGTCAGCGAGTGGGCAAGGTCGGCGGTGCGCGCGTCCAGGCGTGCGTCCAGCACCGAGGTCAACAAGGCAATGGCCAGTACCGCCAGGCTGGTGATCAGCACCAGGTAATCCAGGCCCTTGCCACTGAGCCCGGACAGCGCAGCGCCACAGAAACTGCCGGCGGGGAAGTTGGCCGCGGCCATGCCGGTGTAGTGCATGCCAACGATGGCGATACCCATGACGATTGCGGCACCACCGCGTATCAGGCGCACATGGGGCGTTTGCCGGCGCAGTTTGAAGGCAATTCGCAGCGCCGCGGCCGAGGCGCCGACGGCAATCACCAGCGAAGCCGTCAGGTAGCCCCAGTGGTAGTCGATGCCCGGCTGCATTTGCATGGCCGCCATGCCGGTGTAGTGCATGGCAGCGATGCCCGCGCCCATGATCAACGCGCCAAAGGTCAATTGCCCGGCCGGCAGGCTCGGCTGGTTGACCAGCCACAGGGCGAAGCCGGAAGACAATATGCCAATGAGCAGCGACAACAACGTGATGGTCAGGTCATAACCCAGTTCGATCGGCAGACTGAAGGCGAGCATGCCGATGAAGTGCATCGACCAGATTCCCACGCCCATGGCCAAGGCACCGCCCGCCGTCCACAGGTGTACAGCCCGGCCCTTGGCCGTGGCGATACGCCCGGTCAGGTCCAGTGCGGTGTAAGAAGCAAGAATGGCTACGCAGAGGGAAATCAGTACCAACGTGGGGGAATATTGACCGATGAGCATGGAGCGTTCCGGGGGCCGGGTTACTGAGGAGCATCCTGCTCGATCAAAGCCAATTATTGTACTGAACCTATACAGAAACGCACGGGAATTAAATCCCCATCATTGGCACCGGGTGCCAATCAGATCCACACGATCCGTAGCCGCTGCCGCAAGGCTGCATCCGAACGCAACTCAAGCCGGACGCAGGCTTTGCCAGCTGCTACAAAAAATGTGAAACCCGTTAGTCGTTGGCGCTCAGGGCCGTTTCAGCGTCCCAGCCACCGCCCAACGCCGCAATCAACTGCACGCTGGCAATCAAGCGGCTCTGCAACAGGTTGAGTACGCTGCGCTCGTTGCTCAAGGCCGTGGTCTGTACGTTGACCACATCCAGGTAGGCGATCAGGCCCGCCTTGTACTGGTTATTGGTCAGGCGCAACGATTCACGCGCCGAGTCCAGCGCCTGGACCCGCACCGCTGCCTCCTGCTCGAAGACCTTGAGCTGGACCAGGTAATCTTCAACTTCCCGGAAGCTGTCGAGCACCGTTTGCCGGTATTGCGCCACGGTCTGGTCGTAGGCGGCTTCGGTACGGTCGACCTCGGCGGCGCGCTGGCCGCCATCGAACAGGGTCATGGCCAGTTGCGGGCCGACCGACCAGAAGCGGTTGGGCAGGCTGATCCAGTCGGAGAAGCTACTGCTGCTGTAGCCGCCGCTCAGGCTCAGGGTCAGGTCCGGGAAATAGGCTGTCTTGGCCACGCCGATCTCGGCATTGGCCGCCATGACCGAACGCTCGGCCGCGGCGATGTCGGGGCGGCGTTCGAGCAATTGCGACGGCAATGCCAGTGGGATGGCCGGCAACGCCGGAATGTCGGTGGTCGCCGCCAGGTTGAAATCGGCCGGCGCCTTGCCCATCAGCACGGCGATGGCGTTCTCGAACTGGGCACGCTGCCAGGCCAGGTCGACCAGGTCGGCCTGGGTGCCGCGCAACTGGGTCTGCGCCTGGGCCACGGCATCCTTGCCCGAGACCCCGGCACGGTACTGGTTCTCGGTCATTTTCAGCGAACGCTCATAGGCCTCGACGGTGGCTTCGAGCAAACGCTTCTGTTCATCGATCACGCGCAATTGCAGGTAGTTCTGTACCAGTTCCGACTGCAGGCTCAGGCGCACGGCCGCAAGGTCGGCGAAACTGGCTTGGGCACTCGCCGTATCGGCCTCCAGGCCCCGGCGCAACTTGCCCCACAGGTCGGCCTGCCAACTGACCCCCAGTTCGGTGCGGTAGGTGTCGCGAATACCGCTGCTGGAACTGCTCAGGCTCGAGTTACTGCTGCCCGAGCCTTGGCTGGAACGGGTCTTGCCGGCACTCAGGTCGACCGTCGGGAACAGTGCGCCGCGGGTGGTACGCACCAGGGCCTGGGCCTGGCGGTACTGCGCTTCGGACTGGGCCACCGTCTGGTTGGAGCGGTTGAGCTCTTCCACCAGGCCATTGAGCTGCACATCGCCGTACAGCTCCCACCACGCACCACGGGCCAGCCCATCGGCCGGCTGGGCCTGGCGCCAGCCTTCGGCCTGCTTGAACTCGGCCGGCGTGGTCACATCCGGGCGTTGATAATCCGGGCCCATCGCGCAGGCACTGAGCAGCAAGGCACACAGGCTCAGGCTGAACAGGCGCAGGCGCTGCGGTTTGGCGGCGGGTTCGGGCAGCTTGACGATCATAGCGGGGTATCCAGGGATGCATCGGTGCGCACGCCGCGCCAGTGGTTGAAACGATGGCGCAGGCGGTCGAGGTAAAGGTAAACCACCGGGGTGGTGTAAAGCGTCAGGACCTGGCTGAACACCAGCCCGCCGATGATCGTCACGCCCAGCGGTTGGCGCATCTCCGCGCCTTCGGCACTGCCGAGCAGCAGCGGCAAGGCCCCGAGGATGGCCGCCAGGGTGGTCATCAGGATCGGCCGCAGGCGCAACAGGCAGGCACTGCGAATCGACTCCAGCGGCGTCAGGCCATTCTGGCGTTCCAGTTGCAGGGCCAGGTCGATCATCAGGATGGCGTTTTTCTTGACCACGCCAATCAGCAGGAACAGCCCGAGCAATGAAATCAGACTGAATTCGCCGCCCAGGACATAGATGGTCAGCAACGCGCCGACCCCGGCCGACGGCAGGGTCGACAGAATGGTCAAGGGGTGGATATAGCTTTCATACAGAATCCCCAGCACCAGGTACACCGCCAGCAGCGAGCCGAGGATCATCAACGGCTGGCTCTTCTGGCTGGCCAGAAAGGCGTCGCTGGTACCCGCCACCTTGGCGATCACTTCCTCGGGCAAGCCGACCTGGGCGATGGCACGCTCCACGGCAACCATGGCCGTGTCCAGGCTGACCCCGGCGGCCAGGTCGAAGGCGATGTTTTCCGAAGCGAACTGGCCCTCGTGGCTGACCCGGTCATCGGCCAGGCTGTTTTCATAACGGGCGAAGGTCGACAGCGGCACCCGCGCACCGTCGGCAGTGATTACCTGGACCTGTTCGAGGGTGTGCGGATCCTGGGCATACTTGGGGTTGATCTCCATCACCACCTGATACTGGTTCAGGCTGTCGTAGATGGTGGAAATCTGCCGTTGGCTGTAGGCATTGTTGAGCACCGTGGTGACCATGCTCATGTCGATGCCCAGGCGCTTGGCCTGATCGCGGTCGACCACCAGGGTGACCTGCTGCGCGCCCCTGCCCTCCTGGGCATCGATGGAGGTCAACTCCGGCAGGGCCTTGAGCGCCGCCACCACTTTCGGATACCACTGGCGCAAGGCTGCCAGGTCGCCGCTTTGCAGGATGTACTGGTACTGCGCCGAGCTCTGTTCGCGGCCGCCGCCGAACTGCAAATCCTGATCGGCCATGAGGAACAGGCGCCCGCCGGCGACCTTGGGCACGTCCTTGCGCAGACGCTCGATGACCTTCTGCGCGGAAAGGTTGCGCTCCTTGATGGGCTTCAACTTGACCAGAATCATCGCGTTGTTGATGCCGCTGTTGCCGCCGATGAAGCCCGCCACACTTTCGACCGCCGGGTCCTTGAGGATGGCGCGCCGGTAGGTTTCCATCTTCGGTTGCATGACCGAGAACGACAGGCCGTCGTCGCCGCGCACGAAGCCGATCAATTGGCCGGTGTCCTGCTGCGGCAGGAAGGTCTTGGGCACCACCACATACAGGGCGACGTTGACCGCAATGGTCACCAGCAAGCTGGCCAGGGTCAGCCGTGGGTGGCGCAGCACCCAGCCCAGGCTGCGGTCGTAGACGACGACCATGCGCTCGTTGACCTGCCGGCTCCAGCGTTGCAGGCGGTTTTCCGTACCCGGCACGTGGGGCTTGAGCCAGCGCGCGCAGAGCATCGGGGTCAGGGTCAGGGAGACCAGCAGCGACACCACGATGGCCGCCGCCAGGGTAATGGAGAACTCGCGGAACAGGTTCTCGACGATGCCGCCCATGAACAGGATCGACAGAAACACCGCCACCAGCGAGGCGTTCATGGACAATAGGGTGAAACCGACTTCCTTGGCCCCCAGGTAAGCCGCGCGCATCGGCGCCACCCCTTCGTCGATGTGCCGGGAAATGTTCTCCAGCACCACGATGGCATCGTCCACCACCAGGCCCGTGGCCAGGATCAGGGCCATCAACGAAAGGTTGTTGAGGGAAAAACCCCACAAATACATGATCGCAAAGGTGCCCACCAGCGACACTGGCACCGCCAGGGTCGGGATCAGCGACGCACGGAAGTTGCCCAGGAACAGGAACACCACCAGGATCACCAGGGCCACGGCGATCATCAGGGTCATCTCGGCTTCGTGCAGGGTGGCCTTGATCACCGGCGAGCGGTCCATGGCCACGTTGAGCTTGACGCTGGCCGGCAGCACCGCTTCGAGCGCCGGCAGTTGCGCCTTGATCTGCGCCACGGTCTCGATGATGTTGGCACCGGTCTGGCGGTTGATCACCAGTAGCACTGCCGAGTCGTCGTTGAAAAAGCCGCTGTTGTAGCGGTCTTCCACCGCATCGCGAACCTTGGCCACATGGCTCAGGCGCAACACCGCGCCGTTTTCGTAGCGAATGATCAGCGGTTCGTAGTCCTTGGCCTTTTCCAGCTGGTCATTGGCCTGCACCTGCCAGCTACGCTCGCCATCCTCGACAAAACCCTTGGGCCGGCGCACGTTGGCGTTGGCGATGGTCTGGCGCACTTCGTCGAGCGAGACGCCGTACTGGTTGAGCAACTGCGGCTCGAGCTCCACCCGCACCGCCGGCAACGAGCTGCCGCCAATCTGCACTTCGCCGACGCCGGGCACCTGGGACAGGCTCTGGGACAGGATGGTCGAGGCCAGGTCGTAGAGCTGGCCCTTCTCCAGCACATCGGAGGTCAGCGACAGCACCATGATCGGCGCCTGGGACGGGTTGACCTT
>RCUU01000608.1_pt1 | contig 19428 bp, 17 predicted proteins | sample 2166211 | NCBI WGS metagenome assembly RCUU01 (sample SAMN09932620, study PRJNA488358) | compost metagenome | feature: garden; material: soil; isolation source: compost soil in phenylacetic acid-enriched culture | place: Germany: Experimental Botanical Garden Goettingen | collected 2016-01-27
TCCTTATATAAAGCATGGCATTCATAGCTCATGGCTCTGACCTTCTCGAACTCATAGCGGTTCCCCGCTTCAACCAAGGACAGATGGACCGTCCGTTTGACAGGCTGGGCCATATCATGATGCAGAAACAACAGCTCCTCCAGCGACATTTCCAGCTTGTCCAGAATCAGAATCAGTTTGTCATAGCCGGGATAATATTTTCCACCTTCAAAACGTGACAGATTGGAGCGGCTCATAATCTCCCCTGCCAGACTCAACTGGCTCATCCCTTTGGATTTACGAATCCGCTTAACCGTCTCCCCCAGCACCATACCCATTTCACTTCGCTCCCGTAAATGTGAGTATACAGCACAAATTCTCTGCCTATTTTTCATTGTATGCTACATTCGAGCCAATGGAAAATACATAGCAGGAAGAAGGATCGGCATGAACAATCTGACAAACCTGAAACTGAACAGCAAAGTATGGAATATCCTGATCGGAACTCTTTTCACCAGAACGGCACTTTTTATGAGCACTCCTTTTTTGGCCATATTTCTGACGACTCAAAAGGACATTTCGATCCTTCACACCGGTTCTATCCTAAGCATTAATCCGCTGGTCAATGTGATATTCGGGGGGGTTGGCGGGAGGCTTGCTGATAAGCTCTCGCTAAGAAAAATAATAGGCGGAATCCCGCTTGTCTGGGGTTCCGCCTTCATCCTGTTTTATTTTGCCGGCAGCTTCTGGCAATTCCTGCTGCTCAGCGCCTGCAACGGGTTATGCTATTCTATCTTTGAGCCTGCAAGCAAAAAAGTGCTGTCTGCCCAGACCACTCCAGACAACCGGCTGCTGGTATTCAACCTGAGGTATTCCGCGATTAATCTGGGAGCTTTTATCGGCCCCCTCCTAAGTTTGCTGTTCAATATGAAACTGACGCTGTTTCCCTACGTGATCCTAGGCATCCTGTATATTCTATATGGGGTATCGACCCGGTTTTTCTTCCGGGACATGCCAGCCGGGGATCCTGCTTCGCCGCCCGTACCGCCTGGCCGCCCGCAAGCCTTCTCCGTAATCCGCAAAGATCATGTTTTCCTTCTGCTGCTGGCTGGCATGAGCTTCTCTTTCTTCGGTTATTCACAGCTGAATGCAACCGTCTCGCAGTATCTGGCTAACACCAAATCTTTAACGAATGGCGTTCAACTGTACTCCACCCTTTTATCTGCCAATGCCCTGATCATTCTCGTTGCCCAATTTGTACTGCTGCGCTGGATATCCAGATGGAATCCCTTTACCGTAGTTCTTGTCAGCAACTTGCTGATCGGCCTAAGCTTTTTGCCTTTTATCTTACCGCCTGCTTTGCTGCCTCTCCTTGCATTTATTGTCATCTTCAGTGTGGGAGAGCTGCTGATCGGCGCCCGCTTCGACGCCTTGGTGGATGATCTGGCCACAGCAGAGGTCAAAGGCCTGTATTTCGGCTGCTCGGAATTGATCAAGGTGGGTACCATCGCCGGTCCATTAGCAGGAACCCGCCTGCTGGGCCATTTCGGAGTACAGGCCGGATTCCCCGTCTTTGCCCTGTTATGCGGCATTACGATCCTCGGAGCAGGACTCATTGCCATAGCCAAGTCCAGACACAACCCTATTGCTCGTGCACAGAATGGTCAGGAAAAACTTCACGCTTGATATGAGGATCGTAGTTGGCGACAATCAGAATATCCATATGCCTTGCGGTACGCAGCAGTTTTTTGATAATCGTGCCTTCCCATAACCGCTTCCACACAGGACGGTCACATTGGCCGATAATAAGCTGGGTCGCCCGGTGTTCATCAGCTTTTGCCTGAATAACCTCCGCCAGCCTGGATGAAGGCCCTGATGACGATATCATTTCGAATTTCCCGCCCAGACGCACTGTCAGATTTTCGAGGGACTCCTTTTTCTTCCGCTCGTCTTCAGTCATTTCTTTCGCTGAATGCACATAGGCAACGATCCAATCCGCTTTCAAACGAAATGCGGTCCTGAACCCCCGGCGGATTAGTTTTTCCGCACTCTGACTAAGCTTCACACAGACAAAAATTACCTCCTGCTTATTCCAGGGCCCGCGCAGAGAGCTGATACGCTCCCATGCCTCCAGCCGTTCATCCACGTCATCGGCAATTTCCCGGAGGGACAGCTCTCTCAGGGCAATCAAATTCCCGATTTTAAAAAAGTTGTCCAGCGCCTGATCGATCTTGTCCCGGGCATAAATCTTCCCGTCCTTCATCCGGGCCTGCAGCGCCTGCGGTGCCACATCGATGAGTTCGACCTCATCCGCCAGGCTTAGTATGGAGTCCGGAACGGTTTCCCTCACACGAACCCCGGTGATTTGGGCCACAGCATCATTCAGGCTTTCCAGATGCTGAACATTGACGGTAGAAATTACCGAAATGCCCGCGTTCAGAATTTCCATAACATCTTCATAGCGCTTTTTGTATTTACTCCCGGGAACATTGGTGTGGGCCAGTTCGTCGACAAGCACCAGTTCAGGGTTGCGCCCCAGGATAGCCTCCGTATCCATTTCCTCCAGCACAGCTTCTGAATATTTGATTTGTGCCCGTTCGATAAGGGGCAGTTCAGCGACCTGCTGACCCGTTTCCTGCCTTCCATGGGTTTCCAGAAGACCGATAACAACATCTACTCCTTTCTTGAGCAGATGGTTGCCCTCACGCAGCATGGTATAGGTCTTGCCTACTCCGGGAGCCGCACCAATAAAGACCTTGAACCGGCCCCGCTTGATCCGCCCGATTTTTTCGTCTACTTCCCGCGAGCTTAACCGGTGATACAGCGGATTATTCGCCGGAACGGCCCGTTTGGCGGGCATGATCCGCTCTCCTTGATGCTCCGCCCGGTCCGCTACCATGAAGATATCCATATTCTTCGACTTTCGGAGAATATCATTGACAACAGAGCCTTGCCAGAACTCCTGCCACCTGGATTGCCGGGAATGGCCCAACATAATCCGGGTAACATTATGTTCAAGCGCATAGCGAATCAGCCGGTCCGGCAGCCTTCTCCTTGAATGGAGAGGCAGTTCTTCGAACTCTGCGCCGACCTTCTGCACAAGCTTAACGAGTGACTCCTTAAATGCGGCCTGTTCTTTTGTCAGCGGGCGTTTCTTGCTAGCAAAGGTAATGACAATTAATTCACCATTTAACCGTTTGGCCACCTGCTGGCCGCGCCGGACATATATCGAGCCGTTCCAGTGATATTGGGTGGAGACCAGAATGCGTTCCGCCGCACCGGACGGTCCGAGCATCCCCATCTGCTCACGATGCTTCTCCAGCGAGTCGTTTACCCCTTCCGCCACAAGCCGCAGAGCAAGCTCACGCAGCACACCCAGCGTTCCCCGCTGAAACAGTGCGGCAGTCTTGCTGTTGCGTACATGCCCTTCCGATACACGCTGGAGCAGCGTTTCAGGCGTTACATCGATCAGGCGGATTTCGTCTGCAAGCTCCAGTGTATGTGCAGAGACGGTCTCCTCCACCTCAATCCCCATGTATTTCTGGGCCAGTTCCCTTACACCTTCCAGCTCATACACATTTACAGTAGTCATGACGCTGATTCCATGACTCAGCAGGAAGTGGATGTCGTCTAGTCTTGTCTTGCGCTCTGCATCTGGACGGTTCCGGTGCGCCAAACCATCTACGAGAACCACCTCAGGGTTCCGCTGGATTAAAGCCTCCACGTTCAGATCCTTTTTTTCGGTACCGTCTTGAACCCAGTGAATACTTGGTATCCGTTCCAGCTTCCCGATTTGTTCAATGGTCTCCGGACGCTGCAGTGTAGATACCGCACAGATTACGACATCTATTCCCTGCTGCTGGAGTGCTGTTCCTTCCCGCAGCATATGATAGGTTTTGCCCGACCCGCTTACTGCACCAATGAAAATTTTTAACCGTCCACGGTGCAGCTTGGAGATGGATAACAGGATTTCCTCCGGACTTTTCCGCTTGAAGTTTTCCACCTTGTCCGTTCCTCACGTTTCGATTTATTTTCCATCCAGTGTCTTTTGTACATCCATATTAAGCAGAAGAACATTGACAGCCCGCTCACCGAACACCCCAAGCTCCCTTTCCTTGGTATGCCGGGTTACCAGTTCCTTCAATTGTTCTTCCGGTATGCCAGTGCTTTTGCTGATGCGCGGGATTTGAACTTGCGCTGCCTCCACACTGATATCCGGATCTAATCCGGAAGCGGAATTGGTGATCAGGTCCACTGGCAGTTCAGATACGGGAACATCGGGGTTCTCCAATCTCCAGGCCTCTACAGATGCTTTCGTGCGTTCAAGCATATCCGGATTGGAAGGCGCATAGTTCGGCGTACCTGAAGAAGCGGCATTGTATTCGATACTCGACACCCGGCCATGGAAGTATCCGGGGGACGAGAAGTTCTGTCCGATCAATTTGGAGCCTATGATTTCATGTTTATCATTATAGATCAAGCTTCCATCCGCCTTATCCGGCATGACTGCTTGGGCGATACCCGTTACAACCAGTTGATAGGCCAGAATGATCATCATGAGTACGACACTTGTTCTTATTGTAACAGCGATAGTCTTCATACCGCATTCACCCTCTCTATACCCAGAATTGGACAAGCAAGTCAATCAGCTTGATGCCGGCAAAAGGAACAATCACACCGCCCAAACCATAAATAATCAAGTTGCGGCTTAAGAGCTGTGACGAACTCATCGGCTTGTACGCTACCCCTTTCATGGCCAACGGAATCAGCAGCGGAATAATCACAGCATTAAAAATCAATGCCGAAAGAATGGCTGACAGAGGGGAATGCAGTCTCATCACATTTAATACTTCCATTTCAGGAATAGCCACCATGAACATAGCCGGAATAATCGCAAAATATTTGGCGATATCATTCGCAATACTGAACGTGGTTAACGCTCCGCGGGTCATCAGCAGCTGCTTGCCAATGGAGACCACTTCAATTATTTTGGACGGGTCGGAGTCAAGGTCCACCATGTTCGCCGCTTCCTTGGCAGCAACCGTTCCGCTGTTCATAGCAATCCCTACATCCGCCTGGGCCAAGGCAGGAGCGTCATTGGTGCCGTCACCGGTCATGGCTACCAGCTTACCCTCCGCTTGTTCACGGCGGATAACGGCAATTTTATCTTCCGGTTTGCTTTCGGCAATGAAATCATCCACACCAGCCTCAGCGGCTATAGTTGCAGCTGTCAGCGGATTGTCCCCTGTACACATAATCGTCTTGATACCCATCTTCCGCATCTGCTCGAACCGTTCCCGCATCCCGGGTTTTACAGTATCCTTCAGGTAAATGAGGCCATATATCGTCTGATCGACCGCTACGGCAAGCGGAGTTCCCCCCGCTGACGCAATAGCGTTGCTGTTTGCCTGCAAATCATCCGGGATGATCCCGCCCTGGCCGGCGACCCACTGTTTTACCGCATCTACTGCTCCCTTGCGGATATGGCGTCCATCCGGCAGGTCAATGCCGCTCATACGGGTCTCAGCCTTGAACTCTACGAATTCTGCACCTTCAGCGATGGACTCCTGAAAAGACAGATTCTGATTCTTAAGCAGCTCCAGTACAGACCGCCCTTCGGGCGTCTCATCCCGAACCGAACTTAAGGCCGCCCAGGCCGCCACATCCTGCCGGGAGTGCTTGCCTACCGGGATAAATTCACTTGCCATGCGGTTCCCGAAAGTAATGGTTCCTGTCTTATCCAGAATAATCGTATTGATATCCCCGGATGCTTCCACCGCCTTACCGGACATAGCCAGCACGTTAAACTGAGTCACCCGGTCCATTCCCGCAATACCGATGGCAGACAGCAAGCCTCCAATCGTAGTAGGGATCAGACAGACGAGCAGGGCAATCAGCACAGGAATTTCCAGGTGGATATCCAGATAATCGGCCAAGAAAGGCAGGGTAATGACTACAATCAGGAAAATAATCGTCAGACTGACCAGCACGGTATTCAGAGCAATCTCGTTGGGTGTTTTTTGGCGCTTGGCGCCTTCTACCAAAGAAATCATCCGGTCCAGAAAAGACTCTCCGGGATCACTGGTGATGCGCACCTTAATCCGGTCGCTGATGACCTTGGTTCCTCCGGTTACAGAACTGAAGTCACCGCCAGCCTCTTTAATCACCGGAGCAGATTCACCCGTAATGGCCGATTCATCAACCGAGGCCAAGCCTTCAATCACTTCCCCGTCACCCGGAATCATTTCCCCCTGGGCCACAATAACAACATCGCCTTTACGCAGTTCCGTGGAAGGCACTTGTTTGACCGAGCTTCCGCTCACCTTGTTGGCAGTGATTTCTTTTTTGGATTTTTTAAGCGAATCCGCCTGCGCCTTACCCCGGCCTTCAGCCAGAGCTTCCGCAAAGTTGGCAAAGAGTACCGTGAACAGCAGGATGAACGCTACCGCAAGATTAAAGCCTGTGGATACATCCCCGCCAAATGCATCAGGCACAAATACTAGAAATAATGTAATGATGAACCCGATCTCTACCACAAACATGATTGGATTACGCAGCATAATGCGCGGGTCCAGCTTGATAAAGGACTGTTTGGCAGCCTGCATGACGATATCTTTATTTAATGCGCTTTTTTTTGTACTCATTTCTCTTCCTCCATCCATAACCTCTAAGGTTTCAGCGTCAAGAATTCAGCAATCGGTCCCAGTGCAAGCGCCGGAAAGAACGTCAATGCCCCGACAATCAGAACTGCACCCAGAAAAACAGTGCCGAACAAGGCGTTGTCTGTACGGAATGTCCCTGAGGTTTCCGGTACAGTTTTCTTGGCTGCCAGTGAACCCGCTACGGCCAGCATGGTAATGATTGAGAAATACCGGCCAAGGAACATTACAATCCCGGTCGAGATATTCCAGAACGGCGTTGCATCGCCAAGCCCCTCAAAGCCGGAGCCATTGTTGGCCGCAGAGGAAGTGAATTCATACAGTGCCTGTGTCAGCCCGTGATAACCTGGATTCGAAATGGTATCAGACTGCGTGAACAGAGCCAGAGCTGTAGGCAGGAGAATGAGCAATGGATTGATAATTAGCGTGACGGCAATCAGCTTCATTTCCTTACCTTCTATCTTTTTACCAAGAAACTCCGGTGTCCGCCCTACCATGAGCCCCGATAAAAACACGGCAATCATCGCATACATGAGCACATTGACAAATCCCGCTCCGACACCGCCAAAGACAGTATTCAGCATCATGTTTCCAATCGTAATCAGTCCGCCTATAGGCGTCAGCGTATCATGCATCGTATTGACCGCCCCTGTCTCTGATGCTGTCGTAACGACCGAGTACAGGGCAGACTGGGCAACGCCGAACCTTACTTCCTTCCCTTCCATAGAGCCCTGCTGGTGCTGAATGCCCAGAGCGTTAATGGCCGGGTTTCCTGCATTTTCACTCGCAAGGGAAATCCCCAAGAAGACTATGAACATCATCGCCATCGATACGAACAGCACCCGTCCCTGTTTTTTATTGCCAACCATTTTTCCATAGGTAAAAGGCAGCGAGGTGCCCAGTAGCAGCATCAGCAGAATTTGCAGCAGGTTGCTGATTGCCCCCGGATTTTCGAAGGGATGGGCTGAATTGACACCAAAGAATCCGCCGCCGTTATTGCCCAGCTCCTTAATAGACAGAAAAGAAGCTACAGGACCGCGCGCAATCTCTTGTTTCACACCTTCCAGCGTTGTCCCCAGAGCCGTTGGCTCCAGAGTTTGCGGTACACCGAGAGCCACAAATACTAACGCCAGGACAAAAGATACCGGCAGCAGAATTCGGGTAATCCCCCGGATCATATCTACAAAGAAGTTTCCCAGGGGCTTCCCGGCCAAACCACGGATAAAGGCGATGGCTACCGCAAGTGCTGAGGCAGGAGCGGTAAACATCATGAACAGGATCGCCAGCATTTGTGACAAATAGGATAGTCCGCTTTCGCCGCTGTAATGCTGAAGATTGGTGTTCGTCATAAAGCTGATTGCCGTACTAAAAGCAAGTGTAGGCTCCATTGAAGCGATCCCGCCAGGATTTAACGGCAGCACACCTTGAAACCTGAATATCAGATACACCAGCAGAATCATCACTGAATTGCAGAGCACTGCAGCCAGAGCGTATTGCTTCCAGCTATAGTTCTCCTTCCGTATTCCCCCAATCGCATAAATCGGTTTCTCCAGCCAGCCGAACCAGCGGTCAAGTCCTGTTCTCTCATAGTTGAATGCCTGAGCGATATACAGTCCCACAGGACGGGCAAGCAGCAAGGAGATTAATAAGGTTATTGCAATTGCGATATAAGAAATCATAGTCACTTAAATCCCTCCTGAAATCGTCACTAAAATTTTTCCGGATTAATCAGCGCGTAAGTTAAATACACGAAAAGAGCTGCTACGATCACTCCCAGTATCCATATCATCTTTGGTCACTCCCTTTATCGATGGTTCCGGAAGCCCATTGTCCCAGCCCGATCATGAGTAGAGTGAGAATAAGTAGTGCAGCAATCATATAAATGTCCAACATGCTATAGACCCCCTTCGGAATTTTTTCATTTATCCAGCAAAAAGGAATGAGAAGTGCCGGTTGTTCGAATCACGAAATCTGCACCCAGTGCCTTATAAATGACTTGCGGGTAATGATTTTTCGTGATGATGTAAATCGTTCCGTATGTCCATTTGCGGATGACCTCAATCAGTTCACAGCACTGACCCAGCGCTTCCTCAAAAAGATAGGCTTTGATGAACTCAATTTCTGGCAATTGCCCCAAGCATTTATTCTTCATATCTACATCTATAACGTTTATTACTCCCAGTTCTTGCAGATGCTTTCGCTCACCGGGACTGCATACCAGAGCAGCAAACACCTTGTTTCGCTCGCTTAGCGCTTGTAGGAACTGCTCTCCGGCCAGGTTGGGAGCGAACACCAATACCATGGCATTCTGGCCCATCATTTCCCTTCTTTCTGAGGTTACCCATCTATCAAACGTAGTATCTTTCTACTCCCAGCACCTGGTTAACAGCCTGGATCAAAGCTTCATAACCTCCATCCCTATCCTGCCGGGAGGCAAGTGCCAGCAGCATCGTCTGCTCGATTTGCCTGTCATCAAGCTCATAGCTGCCTGATAGGATTCCTCTAATCTCATCCTCAGGCGCTCCGTCGGCAAACTTTCGGGCCGCTTTATAAATGTCTTTATTTTCATAGCTGCCTTGCATTTGAACCTTCCGCATGTCGGCAACATCGTATATTCTTTTAATCGAATACAGCACCGCCAGCAGAATCGAGATCAACCCCGTGTTTCTTAACAATCCTTCCATCCCCCACCACCTCTTTCCTGATCAGTCAGCCAGCATCGTATCCTTCTTATGTTGTTGCTTCCGAGATTCAGAGTAACATTTCCGCCATAAGTTTAGGGTTAGGGTTTTCATGGAGGTATTAAGATCATCTTAAGATTCAAATTCTGTATACAACGCAAAAAAACCATGCCCCCACAAGAGCACGGTTGATCATAAAGTTGAAATTCAAAACGGTCAGCTGTCTTCTCCGACTTGAAGCATCCGGTAGCCGATACCGATATGTGTCTGAATATACTTGGACTGCGGGGATGTTTTTTCGATTTTTTTCCTCAAGGTTGCCATAAACACCCGTAAGGAAGGAATATCCACTGTTAGACTGCCCCAAATTTCATGGAGGATATAATTATGGGTTAGCACCTTGCCCACATTTTTGGCCAGCAGGCACAGAAGCTTGTATTCACTTGGAGTGAGATGAATTTCTTCTTCACCGAGCCATACACAGCCTGCCGCATAATCAATTTTCAAATTTCCGTTAACGAAGCTGGACGAATCCTTGAGCAGCTTGTCGCTGTCATACCGGATTCTCCGCAGACTGACCCGGAGCCTGGCCAGCAGTTCCTCCACACTGAAGGGCTTGGTCAAATAATCGTCTGCCCCCGCATCCAGGGCCTCTATTTTATCCCGGTCTTCACTGCGCGCACTGACCACGATAATCGGCAAGTTCGACCAGGTGCGGATCTTTTTGATGATATCCACACCATCCATATCCGGCAGTCCTAAATCGAGGATCATTAGCTCTGGCTGATTGGACACCGCTTCTAAGATGGAGGCTTCACCGGTTTCAGCCGTATGATATTTATACCCCTGCGTCTCCAGTGTGGTTGTAATCAGCTTGCGGATAGGCTTGTCGTCCTCCACGACAAGAATCAAAGGCTTATTCATGAATATTGACCTCCTCGGCTTGCAGGGTGAAATAAAAAACCGTTCCTTTGGGAACATTGTCCCTCACGCCAATAGTCCCCCCATGGGCATTCACAATCGACTTGCACAAGGACAACCCCAGACCCAGACCACGGCGGCCATCCCCACGGATATTATCCACCGTATAAAACATCTCAAACAGCCTGGCCTTGGCTTCCTCAGTAATACCCGGACCATCATCGGAGATCTCCACAAGGACCATATGCTTGTCACGTTTTGCCGCAATCCTAATATGTGAACCCTGCTGGGTATACTTGATGGCGTTATCCACAATATTGATCAGAACCTGCACAATCAGCCGGGAGTCCATGCGGGCCATAAGCAGCTCATCATCGAGTTCCGTTTGAATCTCATGTTTCCCGCTGTTGCGGTTCACGTGAAGGAGAGCTTCGGATATAACCTCCTCCATTAACTCCGCCTGAAAATTAAGGTTCAGCGTACCATTCTCGATTCGGCTGATGGACAGTAAATTTTCCACTAAATTAATCAGCCAGATCGAGTCGTCATAGATATCCGTATATAGCCCTTTTTTCTGCTCCTCGCTCAGTACCCCTGAATTACCAACGAGAATTCCTGCGTTGCCTGAGATGCTGGTAAGGGGGGTACGCAAATCATGGGAGATCGAGCGAAGCAGATTGGCACGGAGATGCTCCTGCTGAATTTGCATGGAAATCTCTTTTTGTTTTTCGTTCAGTTTCTCTTTTTCCAGAGCCAGCGCACATTCCCCCAGCATGGCAATCATCAGGCCCTTTTCAAAAACCTCTAAAGGCTCTTCCTGCTCCATCACAATAGCCGCCACTGCAAAAACCGTTTCGCCTCCACGCACAGCATGGTACAGGCAATTCGCACCAAAGAAGGTATCCGTGGTCGCTCCCGCGCGCTTGTTGTTCTTAAACACCCAATCCGCAACAGCACGTTCATTGCTGCCTGTGTAAGCATGCGGATCAATCTCGGAGCCTTCCTTGGGAAAAATCAGCGGTGCAGACAATGCCTCTTGCTCTACCGAATAAAAAATAACCGTCCTGTCCAGCAGCTTTACCATTTGATGGGCCATTTCATCAATAATCGACTGCGAATCTTTCGCTTGCTGCAATTTCCGGCTGGTTTCAAGAAGAACCTCAGTCCGGTAGGCTTTTTGTGCAGATTGACGAGCCTGCTCGCTTACCCGCATGGTCAGTGTACTCGTTATGAATGAGGCGGCCAGCATGACCATAAAAGTAACCGGATACCCTGAATCATATGCTTTTAAAGAATAGAATGGCTCAGTAAAAAAGTAATTGAATACAAGCACACTCATCACCGATGAAACGGCGCTATACACCCTGCCCTTGGTTAAAATTGCATTTAACAGCACACCCAGAATATACACAGTAATGATATTGGCTTCCCGAAACCCCAGATACCGGAACCAGATACCGACCAACGTACAAATTATTAAAAGAGCAAAAGTCTTGTTAGTGTCTGCCAGCGACAGCTTGGGATATCTCGCGTATAAAGAGAATCTTTTGTACAAAGAGGGGTGCGTATAGGGTATGATATAGATTTCAATATTGGGGAGCAAAGCGGTTAGCTTATCCACAACATTAGCCTTAGCAAAACCTCTCTTTTTATAGGGGGAGCGGCCAAGGACAATTCTCGACACCTTGCTTGTTTTGACATATTCCGCAATCTGTCCCGGGATATCCTCCCCATACACGGTTGCTATATGTGCCCCCAATTGCTCAGCCAGTCTAAGATTGTCCCTAAGCTCGGTTTTATTTTTTTGAGTTAATCTTTGGGTTTGTGGTGTTTCCACAAAAAGTGCCGTAAATTGCCCATGGAAAGCTTCAGCCATTCTCGCTGCTGCCCGGATTACCTTTTTATTGGAAACAGCCGAAGAAAGACAGACCAAAATATGGTCCTTCGTATCATACTCATTTTTCTTGGCTTCTTCACTGATTTGTACTGCGATCCGGTTTAACTGACTCGCTGTATTACGCAGAGCAATTTCACGCAAAGCGGTCAGTTTCTCCTTGGTGAACAACAGCGCGAATCCCTGTTCATCTGCATGTTCACGATAGATCTTTCCTTTATTCAAACGGTCTATCAAATCATCGGGTTCAATATCGACCAATTCCACCTGATCCGCACTATCGAATACGCTATCCGGAATGCGTTCCTGAACAGGGATACCGGTAATGGAGTAGACAATGTCCGTCAGGCTTTCGATCTGCTGAACGTTAATCGTCGTATACACATGAATTCCCGCACGCAGAAGCTCTTCCACATCCTGATATCTTTTTTTGTGGCGGCATCCGGCCGTGTTAGCATGAGCCAGATCGTCCAAACAAATAAGATCAGGGCTGCGCCGGAGCGCAAGGTCCAGATCAAATTCCGTTATGACAGAATTTTCATAGGACATTTTCATTGGAGGTAAAAGCTCCAGGCCTTCCAGCATAGCCAGGGTATCCGGCCGGGCATGAGTTTCAATGTATCCGCCTACCACATCCGTTCCCTCTTTATGCTCCTCATGGGCCGCATTCAGCATCGCACAAGTTTTTCCCACGCCCGGCGCATACCCAATAAAAATTTTCAGCCTTCCTCTGCGTCTCCCTGCCTTCATGCCTGTTAACTCTTCAAGTATGGAACCGTTACCGGTTTGATTGATTTCCATCCTCTGCCCGCTTTCTGCTTATCACTTTGGTTGTAGCCGCTCTCATCTACTTAGTATAGCATGTGCAAAATCAGCATCGTATTATGACTTTGACTGCCGCATTAAGATCGCATTAAGAATACCGGCGAGAGGACTCGAACCTCCACGGTTTCCCACTCGATTTTGAGTCGCACATGCTATTCGGAAGATAGCAGAAACCAAGTCAAAAAAGAGGAACCTAAAACCCGCGAAAAGCCTTGTAAAACCAAGGTTTTTCGCGGGTTTTTTCGTTTATTCCAGTCTCCGTCAAAGTCGGAGAAGCAAACTTCTATAGCCAGAGCATTATTGAGTTTAATCCGAAATCAAAAGTAGCCGTAGCGTATCAGGAATTAGCCAAGGAGTTGATGGCGAGTGACAACTAAACGACCCATTCCCAAGCTGGCCAGCATCGACGAATTGCTGCTTCTATCAGAACAACCACAGGAAACCTCCGACCAAAAAGATGGAATTCAGCTTATTCCAATTAATAAAATATTCGCCAGCGAAGATAGGCTTGAATCGCCAACCCTAAATCTTGGTGTTTGGCAAAATCACTACCTTCGAGGATAAATTTTCGTGGGGTCCAAAATGACATTTGATTCGGTTAAGCCACGATGCGTACGTTAGAGTGTAGACTAATTCTACATTGTTCGCTACGGCCCATTCTTTTACTTTGTGGTGCAAATGTGGAGAAAAATTGTCCAGAATAACTCAGCCATTAACTTGAGCACGCCCGCCAAGAAATTCATGGCTATAGATTTCAGATATTTTTTCCAGCACACGCTGCGCATGCTCTGTAAACTTCAAGTCCGCAATCCGATCTTTGAACAGAAACACGCCGGTCTCATTGCTGTTTTTACCCAGAGCTCCCTCATATAATAGGCTGGCTCCATGAGTAGGCGGAGAGGAAAAAAACTTCATAAACAGTTCAAACCCTGCGGTCAGTCCGGAATCTTTTCCTTTTCTTAGCGTGTTGTTAATGCCCGGGTCAACGCTGCGGATTTTGATGCCTTCCTTGGCAAGCTGCGGTGCGACGGCTTGGGTCCACAACGAAAGAGCCAGCTTTGAAGTCGCATATGGTCCATACATTTTGCGGAAGGTTTTGGGATGCTCCAATTTTCCGATCGTAAACTCCTTCGTAAATCTAAACACCTGCGACGAAGTGTTAATCACCGTTTTTAAGCGTCCGTTCTTCAACAGCTCCTTCAATTCCATCAGAATAATATAAGGAACGACCGTCAACAATTCATAATGCAATTCGCGGCCTTGTTTCGAATAGCGCAGCTCACTTAAGCCTCCTCCAGCGTTGTTAAATAAAATATCGATCCGTTGCTCCTTGCCTTTGATTTCTTCCAAAGAGTGTCTCAAGCTGTCATAATCGGTGAGATCCTTCACTTTATAGGCCCGGAGCCGTCCGTCCTTGAGATGATTTTGGAGGAATCTATCGTCCACTGGAAAATCCGACCGGTTTAAAGCAACCACCTGCCAGTTCTCCGACAGCAATTTTCGGGTTAATGCCAACCCGATCCCACTACTTGCGCCTGTTATCAATGCGATATGTTCTCGTTGGTTCGTATTCAATGTATATCCTCCTTCATTCAGAATATTCACCGGTTATTTGCACACATCAGTCGGAGGCGGGCAGGAGGATCAGTTTGCCGTGGGCACGCCCACTCTGACTGATTTCGACGGCTGAACGCCATGCGTCAAGTGCGAAAGTCTTGGCGACCGGAATAGTGAACTTGCCGTCTGCTGCGTACTGGGCAAAGTCGCCGACAACGTCATACCGTAGGGTATGTAATTCTCCGTAGCTGGCGCGAACGCCAAATTCAGCGGCTGCGGCGAAATCGCTGACGGTTAGGACGCGCTCGGGATGCCCATCGACAATATGGATCAGATCTATCATTGCGCTGCTGATTGGTGCAGCATCCAGGGCGAGGTCTACCGGCTGCTTCGCCAGTTCGGTCACTCGCCCGACCATTCCATCACCGTACGAGGTCACCATCGCTCCCATTGCGCGGAGTTTGTCCGTGTAGGTGGCACCAGCGGTTGCGACCACACGAGCACCGCGCATGAGGGCGATCTGGACGGCGGCGAAGCCTACCGTTGTACCGGCTCCGTGCACGAGTACGGTCAGGCCCGACCTCACCCCGAGAGTATCAATGCCTCGGTAAGCGGTTTCGACCGCCATTGGCAGTGCTGCAGCCTGTACATAGTCGAGTCCGACCGGGATGCGTAACCAGTAGTACATGATCGCTCGGTCGGACGCACCTGCGCTCGATCCGCCCATGAAATCGGCGGCTCCCAGAACGGCATCACCGATGGCGACATCGGTTACGCCTTCTCCAATTGCGTCTACAACCCCTGATACGTCCAGCCCAATCCCGCGAGGCAAGGGGAGTTGACCAGCAAAGTGTCCTCGGCACATCACCCAGTCAACCGGATTTAAGCCACAAGCGCGTACACTCACGCGAATGCGTCCCGGACCTGGTTCTGGGATCGCCACCTCCTCCAAGCGTAAGACATCGGTTGGTTCGCCGTAGTCGTGGAACCGGATTGTCCGCATGGTATTCTCCATTGTGATGTTCCTCCATTTTGCTCTGATAGAATCGTGTTCTCTGTGAATTCAAACGGTCTTCCAAGGAAAAACAACGAAATCCTATACTATAAAGTTCACTAGAAGGCAGGGTGTCATGAGGGGAAAGCTACTTGAAAAATCATGACCCCTGAGGGCGCTCAGATCTGGGAGCCGCCTCCGTCGACAGGGAACTCAGCCCCGGTGGTGTAGGTGGCCTCAAATGCCAGGAATGCAACGGCCTTGGCGATCTCGACTGGATCGCCGAAACGCAGCATTGGGATCTGCTGTCTCATCTGTTCCTTTGTCTGCTCGGCAGCTTCTTTCGGCATTGACTTTTCCATGATACCTGTGTCAATGACGCCGGGACTGACTGCGTTGACGCGAATATTTTGAGGTAATAACTCGCGTGCTAGACCTCGAGTCATGGAGCGCAGCGCCGCCTTACTAGCTGCGTAAGCACTGAGCATTGGGATACCCACTACGTTCACGATTGAGGTGGTAAGGACTACCCCGCTACCTGTCCCTAACAACGGGGCGAGTTTCTGCACGGTGAAGTACGGTCCTTTGGCGTTGATTGTAAGTATCTCGTCGTACTTTTCTTCGGTCATTGTCTCGAAAGGGACAAACCCCGTGACACCAGCGTTAACGAACAGGGCATCTATTGTTCCAAATTCAGCCTTCACTCTGTCGGCTAACGCGGCGATATCCTTCAATGAGGCGGCATCGCTTAAGACCGCGATTGCGTTGTTGCCGAGTTGTTCACGAGCCGCATCCAGCGTCGCCTGAGTACGTCCAGTAATCAGAACGTGTGCGCCTTCATCCACTAGCAACTTCGCCGTCGCAAGGCCAATTCCACTGCTACCTCCCGTGATCACAACCTTTTTGTCAGAGAATTTACCTTTACTGAATTGTTCCATTTGAATCGTCCTCCCTTTGTATAATCCGTAATCAGATGATTAAGTACAGGAGCGATTATACAGCAATAAATTTAATAAGTAAACAAATTTAATTAAATTAGTTCACTTAATAATTTTCATACATAAAAGGCAGCAAATTTGTTATAATAAGTTTTATAGGCATTAAAGGGAGGTACTTATCGTGAGAAAAGCCGTGAGTGTAGATACATATGTGGAAAAAATAAAACCCATTATAAGAAAAACAAAATTCAGCCAACTGAAAGTCGACGATCTCGCAAAATATATGGATATCAGCAAAGTGACACTCTATAAGCATTTTTCCTCCAAAGACGACATCATCGAACAAGTCGTAGATTATTACATTGATTATTCGAAGAAAGCTGACACCGTTGTCAAAGATGATTCCGTCTCTTTTTTGGTTCGTTTTCAATTAACATTTTTACAATCCTTGATGTGTGTCACGTTTATCTCTGATTTATTCTTGCAAGATCTGAAGGAATTTTATCCGCACCATTTTGAGAAACTGTCCGTTGCGCTACAAAATCGGAATAAAAGCTTACAAACTTTTTTTGAATTAGGAATGGAGCAACAGATATTCAACAGATTGAATGCCGTGTTGTTTATGGTTCAAGATGACGCTGTACTGCGACGCTTTATCGAGCCGTCATTTTCGATTCAGTATGATATCACCTTGAAACAAGCGATTATGGATTTCTACTACATGAAGCAGTATCAATTGCTAAAACCTGAATATCTGAAGATGATAGACGACTCCGATATTGAAAAGAAGATCGTTAATATTTTGCAAGCCATTTCATAAGTGAAGCGCCCGTATCCGATTCCGTTGTGGACTACATTGCTAAACAAGTAGACGTCTTCCCATAAGAGTTGAGTGTTACGCTGAACGTGAACAGACGAAACATGAGCACCTTGATGAATGTAACCTCCCATGATAAATATGCGTCGGACGCTAAAACTGAAAACAACGAATAAAAGATACAGTTCATAATCAGTAGTTGCCTACCGGATGTCGCGATGCATACCCCAACCTTCCCCGTCGACCTAGCATAGCCGTCCGCCGCGTGGATCGCGCCTTGCTCGTGTCGGGTCTAGATATGCTTGAAGTCAGGCTGATGTACCATCACGTCGTAAATATAGAGCACATTTCCTCCCTGATAGCCGAATACGCACTCCACGCCTTCCTGCAGCAAGCCGCGTAAGAGTACCTCCGAACCGGTGATATATTCCTCTGATGGCGCCGTTGTTTCATTCGTCATTCCAAATTGCTGTTCCATTGGGCAGCCTGCTTTGCAAAATAAAATCCCCCCTCCTCCTAAGCAAGCTGACAGCGGTCAGCTCATACAGGGACTAAACAAATAACCCCTTCCTTCCCAAGGCTCGAAGCAGCTGCTTGAAGCCATGGGACGAAAGGGGAATATTCGCGGTACCACCCAGGTTTACAAAATTAAATTATAATCCCACAAAAGTATTAAGCAATCGGTGTACCATTTTTTACTGGTTCGTCTGGTCTCAAAAGAACAACATCACCTTCCTCTGGAATGCCTCCAATTACCAGCACTTCTGATTCAAAACCAGCAATTCGTCTGACTGGAAAATTTACAATCGCTACTACTTGTTCGAACGCCTTCGTTTTGTGGGGCGTCGCCGTGGGATTTTTGGTCCTGCTGCTCGCTTCCGGATATAAGGCCGGTCGAGCGACAGATACGCTCCCTACTTCTGTTACAGGCGATTCAAATAAAGTAAGAACAACCAACGTTGCGTTGTAGGTATTTGGTTTGGATAGTGTGGTTCGATAGGTTTGTTGGACGAAATCGCTGGAAACGGTGAAGCATACCATATCTCGTATGCTAACGCAGTCAAAGGACGCATCGTTCCATACTTCCGAGAAAAAGATATCACTCTCCAAGAATTGAAGCTTAATCACATTCAGGATTTTTACAGTCATGCCTTAAATGATTGGGGTGTAAGTGCCAACACGGATATTCATTATCATGCCAATATTCGTTCGGCACTTCAACAAGCTTATATCACAGATCGCTTCACTTCCAATCCTGCTGACAAGATCATTCGTCCGAAGAAGGAAGCGTTTGTAGGCAGTTCATACAGTGCCTCAAAAGTTAATCAACTTTTAGAAATTGTGAAGGGCACCAAGATTGAACTGGCTGTAATCCTTGGAGCATTTTATGGATTAAGGCGTAGTGAAGTGGTTGGTCTAAAATGGTCTGCCATTGATCTGGTCAATAAAACGATCACAATCAAACATACCGTCACTTCTGGTTCACTGAATGGGAAGCTGACCACGATTGAAAAGGATCGAACAAAGAACAAGGCAAATCTCCATACTCTGCCTCTTGTAGAAGCCTTTTATGACCTTTTACTGCAAATGAAGGAGCAGCAGGAAACAAATCAGCATCTCTTCAAGGATTCGTACTGTAAAGATTACATTGGTTATATTTAGTGGATGTTATGGGGGAGCGAATCAAGCCTAACTATATCACTCAACATTTTGCCTTGAACTAAAGAAGAACGGCATGAGACACATACGTTTTCATGAATCTTCGCCATAGCTGCGCCACTCTGCTTTTGAACAATGGCGTCAGCATTTATTCTCACTTGGAGTATAGTTCCAAAGTTTCTTCAGCCAATACAATGAATGAAGTCATAAAAAAATAAAAAAAGCCCATTAGATGTAATTCTAATGAACTGTTGGTTGTTAATATGTGGTACCGGCGAGAGGACTCGAACCTCCACGGTTTCCCACTCGATTTTGAGTCGAGCGCGTCTGCCATTCCGCCACGCCGGCAAAATTTGAAGTTTGAGTAATAATGGCGCGCCCTGAGAGATTCGAACTCCCGACCTTTTGATTCGTAGTCAAACGCTCTATCCAGCTGAGCTAAGGGCGCATATTATGGAGCGGACGACGGGAATCGAACCCGCGACCCTCGCCTTGGCAAGGCGA
>RCUU01000611.1_pt1 | contig 19310 bp, 13 predicted proteins | sample 2166211 | NCBI WGS metagenome assembly RCUU01 (sample SAMN09932620, study PRJNA488358) | compost metagenome | feature: garden; material: soil; isolation source: compost soil in phenylacetic acid-enriched culture | place: Germany: Experimental Botanical Garden Goettingen | collected 2016-01-27
GGCCGGCAGCGCGCGGGCCAAGGTAGGCACCTATTCCCGCGGGATGCGGCAGCGGCTGGGCCTGGCTGATGTGCTGATCAAGAATCCCGAGGTCATTATTCTCGATGAGCCGACTCTGGGCATCGATCCGGAAGGGGTCAGGGAGCTGCTGGTGCTGATTTCCGATCTGAGCCGGAATGAAGGCATCACCGTGCTGCTCTCCTCCCATCAGCTGCAGCAGGTGCAGCAAATCTGTGACCGGGTGGGGCTGTTCGTTAAGGGCCGGCTTATCGCCTGCGGGGATATTGCCACGCTGTCCAGGGAGCTGAATCAGGAGCAGCGTTTTGAAGCCCAACTGGCGGTTCAGCCCTGGAGTGCGGAGCTGGCCGGGTGTCTGGAAGGGATCGAAGGTGTACTGGGGATGGAAACAGAAGAGTGGAAGGGGGAGAATGCACCTCCGGGCAGCGTGCTGGCCACCTTGACCTGTGACCGGAACCTCACCTCTGCAATTGCTGCTCAGGTGATACAAAGCGGTGCGGAACTGCATTTCATCACCCGCAAGGAATTTGGTCTGGATGAAATCTACCACCGGTACTTTGAAAGGAAGGAGGAAGGATGATGACCGTAAAAGCGCAAAACGCTGCGGCGCCGCTGCGTGTGGGCTGGTCCAGGCTGCGTTCCCTGCTGCTTGGCGGCGGCAAAGCCCCCGGCGAAGTGAACAGCAGAGAGGAAGGGCGTGAAGGAGGCAGCGGGTCAGCCTTCTGGGTCATGGTACAAAAGGAAATGGGGGATCATGTCCGCAGCTGGCGGTTCACCATCCTGATCGGCATTATCGTGCTGGCCTGCATCGGCTCCATTTATTCCTCGATCAGCTCGATCAAGAGCGGAGGGCAGGAGGATCAGGGCACGACAACTTTTTTATTTCTGAAAATGTTCACGCTGTCCAGCAGCACCTTGTCCATACCGACCTTTACCACCTTTTTGTCCTGGCTGGGTCCGCTGATCGGCATCTCGCTGGGCTTTGATGCGGTGAATTCGGAACGGAACAAAGGTACGCTAGGGCGTCTGCTCTCACAGCCTGTCTACCGGGATGACTTTTTGAAGGCCAAGTTCACCGCTTCGCTGCTGCTGATCGCCGTCGTGGTATTTTCATTGGGGCTGCTGGTTACAGGGCTTGGACTGCTGACTATCGGCTATCCGCCGACCCCGGAGGAATTCTGGCGCATCTTGTTCTTCCTGATCATCGCTACGGTCTACATCGGCTTCTGGCTGAATCTGTCCATCCTGTTCTCGATCCGGTTCCGCCAGGCAGCCACCTCAGCCTTGTCCGGTATCGCTGCATGGCTGTTCCTGACGCTGTTCTACAGCATGATTATCAGCCTGATCGACAGTGCAACAGCCGTCGCCGAGACGGCCTCGGTGAGCGAGCAGCTCCGCCATGTTCATTTCATTCTTACCCTGAACCGGCTTTCCCCGACGGAGCTGTTCTCTGAGACCATCACCACCCTGCTCTCGCCGGGCATCCGTTCTCTGGGGCCGCTGACGATGGATCAGCTGGTGGGCGCGATCTCAAGTCCGCTGTCCCTGGGGCAGAGCCTGCTGCTGGTCTGGCCGCAGCTGACCGGATTGCTTGCAGCAACTGCACTGTGCTTCGGGTTGTCCTATTGCCTGTTCATGCGCCAGGAGGTACGTTCGCGGAACTGATGGATCAGTACCTATATTCAATAAAAAACGGGCTGGCCGGGAAAGATATTCCTGGTCAGCCCGTTGTACTGTGTACCGGAGGTATCCGGCATGCCCGGGTCAGCTGTTCTCGAGTATGGTCTGGAGCGTAGTGCGGTCCAGACCCTCCACCAGCCTGATTAGCAGCTCTTTGGCTGCTGCGTAATCATCGCTGTGGATGATGGAGGATGCAGTATGAATGTAACGCGAACAGATGCCGATGACAGCAGACGGCACGCCGATTCCGCTGACATGCACCTGACCGGCATCTGTACCTCCCGGGGAGACAAAATACTGGTACTTGATCTTATGGGTGTCGGCCATATCCTGCACATATTCGATCAGTCCCCGGTGAGTGACCATCGTCGGATCGTAGATGCGCAGCAGCGCACCCTGGCCCAGCTGGCCAAAGGCCTGGCGGTCACCGGTCATGTCTGCGGCAGCGCTGGCATCGAGGGCGAAGTAAATATCCGGCTGCAGCAGATTGGCCGCTGTGCGTGCGCCGCGCAGTCCTACTTCTTCCTGTACGGTAGCTCCGGCAAAAACAGTGTTCGGCAATTTCTTGCCGTGCAGCGCCTGAACCAGCTCAATCGCCAGACCCACGCCATAGCGGTTGTCCCAGGCTTTAGCCATGATTTTCTTTGGATTCGCCAGCGGTGTGAACGGGCAGACCGGGAGGATCTGCTGCCCGGGAGCAACACCGAAGCTCTGTGCCTCCTCGCGGCTGTCCGCCCCGATATCGATGTACATTTTGCGGATGTCGCCTGGTTGTTTGCGTTCATCGTCGCTCAGCAAGTGGATCGGGGTGCTGCCGACAACACCGGCAAGTATCCCTTTGGGGGTGATAATCTGCAGCCGCTGTGAAGAAACCGCTGAAGCCGTCCAGCCGCCGAGGGGCTGGAAACGGATCATTCCTTTGTCCGTGATCCCTGTAACCATAAAGCCTACTTCATCAAAATGCCCGGCGACCATGATTTTGGGCCCGTTCTCTTCACCCCGCAGCACGCCGAAGAGGCTGCCAAGCCGGTCCTGAACGAACTCATCGGTATATGGGGTCAGGGCCTCCTTGACATAGGCACGCAATTCGCGTTCGAAGCCCGGGGCTGCGGGGAATTCGGTCAGTGTTTTGAACAGTTCAAGTGTTTCTGGATTCATTGTACATATCGCTCCTTTACTACCATCTAGTATGAACATTGTGGTCTCAATTGTCCATGACTGGAGGGCAAAATGAACACCGGGCACTACTGCTGCGAATACTATGCAATAGTGGCTCTGCAGGCAGGGGCCCGGAAAGGAAGCGAAGCGGATGAGGGTGTCAGGGAGCATGCCCCGGGCATTGGCCCGGGGTGCATCCGGCAGGCTGGGTGCCTGCAGAATGCGCCGGAGATACAGCCGGCGCTCTATTGCAGAGCGCGATGCAGTGCTTGTATTGATTTTGTTTATCGTGCTGATCGTGATCCTGCTGTATTTTACCTGAATTAGCGGGACATAACGAAACGGCAAATGGCGAACAATAAGGAAAAACTTCTAAACGAAGGGAGAAGCCTGAGTCTTACGGGCACAGGCATCCCTTTCGCATCCTTTTCACGGAGGTGTCCCTATTTGCCGGCAAAAACCAGAAAATCAGGTGTCAAGCTGAAGCTTGACACCTTAACCCCGGACGATTATGAACAATTGTCCAAGCCATACGTTCCATCCCGTCCGGTGTTCAAAAACTGTATCCGTGCTTTTCTCTCAGGCGGTTTGATCTGTGTGATTGGACAAGGCATCCAGGAGGCTTTTATGGCTATCTTTGATATGACCTCACGGGAAGCTGCAAGCCCAATGGCTGGAGTGCTGATCCTGATTTCCGTGATTCTGACCTGCTTCGGTGTATATGACAAGCTTGCCCAATGGTGCGGAGCAGGCACTGCGGTTCCAATTACGGGATTTGCCAACAGCATGTGTTCGGCAGCTCTGGAGCACCGCGCGGAAGGTCTGGTGCTTGGGGTAGGCGCCAACATGTTCAAACTGGCCGGATCCGTCATTGTATTCGGGGTTGTTGCCGCTTTTGTCGTAGGTGTAGTATATGCGTTTTTGGGCTTTGGAGGTGGACACTTATGAAGCAGCTTGGCAGCCAGACGTGGCAGTATACTACCCGTCCGGTTATTCTCGGCTCCTCTGCAGTAGTTGGCCCAGAGGAAGGGGAGGGGCCGCTGGCTTCAGATTTTGATTTTATTTACGATTCGCTGAAAATAGGCGAGAAAACGTGGGAGAAGGCAGAGCGCGCCCTTTTCGAAAAAGCCTCCAAGCTCGCACTGATCAACGCTTCACTGGATCAGGAGAAACTGGAGTTCTTCATCGGCGGCGATCTGATGAATCAGATCATCAGCAGTTCCTTTGCCGCGAGGAAGCTTGGAGTGCCTTACCTGGGAGTGTTCGGAGCCTGTTCCACCTCGATGGAGAGTCTGGCCATTGCGTCGATGATCGTGGATTCCGGCGGCGGCAAATATGCGCTGGCAGGAACGTCCAGCCATAACTGTACTGTCGAGAAGCAGTTCCGTTATCCAACCGAATACGGCTCGCAAAAGCCTCCAACGGCCCAATACACTGTAACCGGCTCAGGGTGTGCGGTTATTGGGCGGGATGACGGCACATCATCGGGGCCGCATGTTGTTATGGCAACGCTGGGCCGGATTATGGATCTGGGCCTTAAGGACCCTTTTAATATGGGGGCTGCGATGGCTCCGGCGGCTGCGGATACGATTACCGCGCATTTCCGCGACACTGCCCTTTCGCCCGGGCATTATGATCTGATTGTTACCGGAGACCTTGCCAGTGTAGGCCTGCCGATTGCCAAGGATTTGCTGGCCAAGGAAGGTATTCCCATGGAACAGACGGATTTCAAAGACTGCGGCTTGATGATTTACGATCTGGACAAGCAGAAATACGTCATCGCCGGAGGAAGCGGCTGCGGCTGCTCTGCAACGGTAACCTACGGGCATATCCTCAAGCGGATGAAAAAAGGCGAGCTGAAACGGGTGCTGGTTGTGGCTACCGGAGCCCTGCTATCGCCGCTATCATACCAGCAGGGAGAGAGCATTCCTTGCGTGGCCCATGCTGTAGCGCTGGAGATGGGGGGTGATGGAGCATGATTTACCTGTGGGCTTTTCTGATTGGAGGTGCCATCTGTGTCATCGGCCAGCTGTTGATGGATGTGCTGGCACTGACACCCGCCCATACCATGAGTACGCTAGTGGTTTCCGGGGCGGTCGCTGACGCTTTTGGAGTATACGATCCGCTCGTGAAGTTTGCCGGTGCTGGCGCGAGTGTACCGATTACCAGTTTCGGGAACTCCCTGGTGCACGGGGCGCTGACCGAACTGGAGCGGGATGGCTGGATTGGGGTAGTTACAGGCATATTCGATGTAACCAGTGCAGGAATCTCATCCGCTATTGTATTCTCGTTCCTGGCCGCGCTCGTTGTACGCCCCAAGGGCTAGGGAACAAGCCGTCTATTGTGGATTCGAGCAGAGGCCGCCTATGGCGGTCTTTTTGCTGCATAAAAAGGAAGGATTGATCAAATTGCAGTTAAAATCCTGTCGAATAATGACGATATAGAATTTAATAGGTTCATTATACTAAGACGGGGGAAGTGCGAATTGCAGAATCAAAGATTAACAGAAATTATTTGGACGAGGAACAAGATTATTATCTGCGCTTTTTGGGTTGTAGCCCTGTTTGGCGTGATTGTAGCCCTCCAAGTGCCGGACTTGTGGACCACAAGCGTGATTACGGTTCCCTTGAGTGCCATTTTAACCGTGCTACATCTGAAGAAAAAAGGAACCCTCATCATACCTTGGGTGTTTACCGTTATTCTTGGAGCTTTATCCGTTTATCTGAACCAGGGTGAGGTCAACGTTCCTGTAGTGCTGCTGTTTTGTTCCATGCTGCTGTTTTACCCGAACTATCATTATTTTGCGATCGCCGCTGGTGTGAATGCTGTTAATATTTTCATTCAGGTCGTAACGGGCCACTCAGCGGCGGGTGCGAATCCGGATTTCATGGCCTATGTGGGCGGATTTGGCGTGTTTGTTCTAATCAGTGCCGTCATGCTGGGGGTATCCATTGTAAACCGCAAATTGTTCCTTCAAAGTGAGCTGCACCGGCAAGAGGTCGAGGCTTCAGACACACAGGTGAAGTATTTGTTGGAACGTGTGAAAACAGCCGTAGACGGGCTGTACGCTTTTACCGGGAGTTTCAAAGGGGAAGTGGAGATGGTTGACGCTATCACCAGTGAAGTCGTGATCGGATTTCAGGAAGTATCCAAAGGCATTGAATATCAGGCGAGCAGTATCGCCGATATCACCGAATCTATTTCGGTTTCGGATCAGCATATCCGCGATGTGGCCGGCTACTCCCAGGAAATGAAGCAGCTGTCTTCGGACACGGCAGAGGTCAGCGAGCAAGGCAGCAGCAATATCTCCCTCCTGACGGGACAATTTGCTGAACTGAGGGAAGTGATGAACAACACCTCCGAGCAGATGCAGAAATTCTCGCAGCGGAGTCTGGACATGCACGCCATGTTGGACGGAATTATGCAAATTTCACGGCAGACCAATCTGCTGGCACTGAACGCTTCTATAGAAGCGGCGCGTGCCGGGGAGCAGGGCCGGGGGTTCGCCGTTGTGGCCGGAGAAGTGCGCAAGCTTGCCGAAAGCTCCGGACAGACAGCGGATTCCATCAGCGAGGTGCTCGCCAGCCTTCAGCAGCAGACCGAAGGGCTGATCGCACAGTTTGAACAGAGCCTTGAGATTCTGCATACGGGCAGTGAATCCGCACAGAACACAGAGAAGGTGTTCCAGTCCATCCAGACCAATGCCAACAAGGTGCTGGCACAAGCGGGGGATGTGGAGCAAAGCTCAGCGGGCATGAAGCATTTTTCCGAGAAGGTGGTCGGAGAAATTACGGAATTCTCCAGTGTGACTGAGCAGTCCAGTGCCGCGACGGAAGAAATTCTGGCAGGTGTCGAGGAGCAGCGCAACATTACCCATCACATGGTGGAGAGCTTCAAGCAGCTGGAGAGCCTGATTGTGGGACTGAACGAACTGGTTTCGGGTGAAAGCGCAGGCTCTAAGCAGGAAGAATAAAGAATGTAAGGAGCCGGCTGGGGGGACCTCGTCCGGCTTCTGTTGTTTTTATTTAGGAAATTATGATTTCTTTTTCTTGTGGATAAGATGTGTAAAAAATGGGATAAGTAGGCGTGAATTCAGCGAATTCACCCAAAAGGGTGGAAATCAGCCGGATTCGACAGCCTTTTTCCAACAAGCGCTTGCGAAGAAGCAGATAAGTAGTGCTAGTTGGAAAAAGGAAACTTATTTCTCCCTAAAATCAACAATTATAAGATTTAGATGGAAAAAGGAAACTTATTTGGGCTATATTACCTCATCAGGTGCGAAATGAGCTGAATTAGTGTACCTTTTTCCACTTAAACTGCGGAGAACAGGGTGCTGGGGCAAATTAGTTAACCTTTTTCCACTTGGAATGGCCGAAGGATCCATAAGGGTTCTCCAGGCAACGCTAAACGGAAATCTATCCAGTCAAGGACGGCGCAGCCGTTTTGTTCAAAGATAAGAATTTATATGTTTTGGGGTAAGCGAAGCTTACCCTTACTTATCCTGTTCCCATCTACTGTGTGATTTCAACAAAATCGTTCTTGAACCGCTCATAGTCGGCGGCCCGGCATTCAAGCTTCAGGCGGGTGCCCTGCTCCTCATAGCTGACCGCCTGCACATCGGCATGGTCATTGAAGTAAGAAACCACGCTGCCCCGGTCAAACGGCACCAGTATTTCACACTGGATATAATCATTGAAGACATGCCGCCGGATCAGGCTGATCAGCTCGGTGATGCCGCTTTTTTGCTTAGCGGAGAGGGTGACGGAATTCTCCTCCACCACAGGGTAAGGCAGTTCCGTCAGGTCCGCTTTGTTGTAGGCCTTAATAGTTGGGATTCCGTCTGCGCCCAGCGCCTTCAGGGTTTCCTCCGTGACAGCCATATGCTGGCTGACCTGCGGATCGGAAATATCGGCAACATGAATCAGGAGATCCGCTTCGGTTACCTCTTCGAGCGTAGAGCGGAAGGCTTTGACCAGATGATGGGGCAGCTGGCTGACAAAACCGACCGTGTCGGTCAGCAGAAAGGTCTTATGGTCCGGCAGCTCAATGCTGCGCACTGAGGTCTCCAAAGTGGCGAACAGCATATCTTTGGCCAGCACCCCTTTTTCTGATCCGGGGTGGTAAGTCTCCATTATGGTATTCATTAAGCTGGATTTGCCGGTATTGGTGTAGCCGACAAGACAGACCACGGGCACCTCGTTTTTGCGCCGCTGCTTGCGCTGGATCTGCCGCCGGGCCACTTGAGTCTGCAGCTCCACTTGGAGTGCTGTGATCCGTTCCTCAATTCTGCGCCGGTCCAGCTCAAGCTTGGTTTCCCCGGCCCCGCGATTCTTCAGTCCAGCTCCGCCGCCTTGTCTGCCGAGGGATTCGCGCATCCCGGTCAGCCGGGGGAGCATGTACTGGAGCTGAGCCACCTCCACCTGGAGCTGGGCCTCCTTGGTTTTGGCGCGCTCGGCAAATATATTCAGAATCAGCACGGTCCGGTCAATGACCTGACGGTCCAGCGCCGATTCCAGATTGCGGATCTGGGAAGGGGAAAGCTCATCATTAAAAATAACAACCGGTGCCTCCAGCGCCTCTAAAAGGGCTTCCAGCTCCCCGATTTTCCCTGTTCCGATATAATGCGACGGGTTAATCCGGCTGGATTTCTGGCTCAGCTCTCCAACCACCTCAAGCTCACAGGCGGCCGCCAGATTGCGCAGCTCCTCCATGGAATAAGCGAAATCCTTGTCATTCTGCAGTTGAACACCGACGATCACTGCTTTTTGCTGTACAGTTTCCATATATTCATCAACCTCCATGAGTAAAAGTGGACAATAAAAAGCACAGGCCGTCTGCCTGTGCTAACAGTATCAATAGAGGACAACAGAATAGGGCCACCGGAGGAATATCCATTCCCCAAGTGCCTTCGCCGGCATTCCATAGCAACAATGGATGTGCAGAAAATACAGCGGCCCGGCGGAACAGCAAGCTGCTCCACCTGCAAGCTGCGGCGGTTCATTGTTATTGCCTATGGAGCTGCAATTATTCCTAAAGGCCGATTCCAGCGGGCCTGACCGGTCCGCCGGACATTTGGTTGAAGCTGTGGGCTGCCTTCAAAAATAGATAGACCTATCCTGAGTCCTCTGCACGGGGCAGAGCTTTAGCGCTATAAAATTAGCTTAGCCGCGTAAAGTACGAATCCGGATATAGTCTATCACACGCAACCCTCCGTTCTTAAAAAGTTACGTTGATTTTAACACATCTGCGGGGAGCTGGCAACTTGCTCCAATTCAGGAAGGGCGGTGAAGCTATCACACTGGTCGTCAGCTCGCTTGCGGCTCAGACAATCTGGCGGCCGTCTTCAGAATGTCAGAGGAATGTTGACTCCTGGACGCATCGGCTCCGGGCTGATCAGCCTACCCACTCCCGCCGCAGTGTGAACAGATCCTTCAGCGCATCAGTAGACAGCTCGGTAATCCAGCCTTCAGAGCTGGAAATCACATCATCGCTGAGCTGCTGCTTGCTCTCCAGCATTTCATCGATTTTTTCCTCCAGCGTGCCCAGTGAGATAAATTTATGCACTTGCACATCCTTGGTCTGGCCCATCCGGTACGCGCGGTCTGTCGCCTGATTCTCGACAGCCGGATTCCACCAGCGGTCGAAGTGGAACACATGATTGGCTGCCGTCAGGTTCAGGCCAACCCCTCCCGCCTTCAGCGAGAGGATGAACACATTGGGCTGATCAGCCTGCGTTTGGCCGCCAGCCGGCGGGGCTTCCCCCTGTGGCGGGGAAGGGGCCTGGAATTGCTCTATCATGCGGTCACGGGCGCTTTTGGGCGTGCTGCCGTTCAGATACAGCACAGGTTCCTGCAGCTCCTGGGACAGGACGGCCTGCAGCATCTTGCCCATGCCGACATATTGGGTGAAGATCAGGCAGCGCTCATTCTCCTCGCGCAGCTCACGTACCATGGCGAGCAGCCGCTCCAGCTTCGCCGACCGCTCAATCAAGGCAGCGGTATCGATCCGGCCTTCCGGTTCTGCCTCGGGCAGCGCATCCTTGCTCAGCAGCAGCGGATGATCACAGAGCTGCTTAAGGCTGGTCAATGCAGCCAGAATGGCCCCTTTGCGTTCAATGCCCTCCAGCTTCTGCATCCGTTCCAGAAGCCCGTTGACATTCTGGTCATACAGGGCAGCCTGTTCAGCCGTGAGGTGAACATAGGTTTTCATCTCGTTTTTGTCAGGAAGATCGAGCTGGATCGCCGGGTCTTTTTTCTTGCGGCGGAGCATGAACGGCTTGACCATCTTCTGCAGATCCGCTGTCCGCTTCGCATCCCGTTCCTTCTCAATGGCATTTGCGAACCGGTCCTGGAATGATTTTGCGCTGCCGAGGTATCCCGGTGTGATGAAATCATAGATCGACCACAGCTCCGAGAGCCTGTTCTCGATCGGTGTTCCGGTCAGCGCGATCCGGTGCAGTGCCGGGAAGCTGCGAACGGCCGAGGACTGCTTCGTCCCGGCATTTTTGATGTTCTGTGCTTCGTCCAGGCAGATCGCGGCCCAAGTGAATTGCTTCAATAACTCCTGGTCAAGCGCAGCCGTGGCGTAGGAGGTCAGGACCACATCCGCCTGTGAAGCAGCGCCGTAGAAGTAGCCGGCATCCAGCCGTTTGCTTCCATAATGCAGCATCACCTTCAGGGAAGGGGCAAAGCGCTGCAGCTCCTTCTGCCAGTTGCCGAGCACCGAGGTGGGGCAGATAATCAGGGAAGGCCAGCCGGTCGGGTCCGTCTGGCGCACCCTGCCGGCAGTGGGGTCCGCTTCGGCCGCCTCTTCCTGCTCCTTCAGATGGAGCAGATAGGCAATAAGCTGCACGGTTTTGCCCAGGCCCATATCATCGGCCAGAACGGCCCCCAGGCCGAAACGGCGCAGGAAGGCCAGCCACGCAAAGCCCTCCTGCTGGTAGCTTCTAAGCTCGGCGTGCAGTCCGGCAGGCACAGCAGGCTGCGGCCACCGGTCACGCTGTCCGAGCTGGCCGATCAGCTTGACCAGATGCGCGTTCAGCTCCACTTCCAGCCGGAAGCGTGCCGCGTCCTCTTCAGCCTGCTCGGCAGCAGCTTCAGCGGCTTCCTCTTCGCTGCTGCCGAGCAGATGCAGCTGCAGCACGTCCTGGAAGGACAAGCCCTGCGACTTGTCCATTCCGGCCATGGCCCGCTGGATCTGGGCCAGGAGGGCGGGGTCCAGGGGAATCCACTGGCCCCTGAACTTCACGAGCCGCTCGCCGCGCGCGACCAGCTCGGCGAACTCCGCCTCGGAGAGGTCGGCGTCGCCGATGGAGATGCGCCAGTCGAAGTCGACCAGCGCATCCAGCCCGAACAGCGACCGGCCTCCGCGGCTGCCCTCGCCGGAGCTGATCTTGGCGCGCAGGCGCGGCTTTTTGCGGCTGGCGGCTTCCCACCACGCCGGCAGCAGCACCTGCCAGCCGGCCTCCAGCAGGCGCCGGCTGTCGACCGTCAGGAACCGCCACGCGATCTCGTCGCTAAGCGGTTCTCCAAGCACATCGCGCCCGCGGCCGATGTGCCCGCCGGGCAGGCTGTCCCGCAGGCGCGACAGCCACCCGGCCGCCCGCTCGTGGACGTGCTCCGTCCACGGCGCGGGCCAGCGGCCATGCGGCTCTCCGTCGTCCGAGAGCCGCAGCGGCACAAGCGCGGATTCATCGCGCTTGTCCTGAAGCAGCAGCTGCAGCCGCCAGAAGGACGAGTCCCCGTCCGGCTCCAGCAGCTGCAGCGCGGGACGGAACGGCGCGCTGTCCGCCTTCCAGCCGATGGACATCAGCCAGCTGTCAGCGTCCATCCCGGCGGCCGACAGCCCGCTGCGGCTGAACAGCAGCGGAAATTCGCTCCGCAGGTCGCCCGCTTCGGCCTCCGTGCTGTAATACCGCTGAAAGACCGCCGCAGAGAAGGCGGCCTGCAGCCCTTCCGCGAGGGCGCTGCGTTCCTGCAGCCCGCGCAGCGCTTCCGCAGCGGCGAGGCTGCCGCGGGCGGCGCCCGCAAGCGCCTGGCCGTCCCATTCCCACCGCAGCTGGCCTTCGCGGAAGGCGGAGAAGCTGGGAACATACTGCTTCTCGTCCAGCAATGTGGCCAGCACCGGAGCCAGCGTGGTCAGGAGCTGGGCATTGCCCTCCCAGCTCCAGCCAATATGCCGGAGCACCTTCAGATCCGCGAAGAAGGGGATCACCTGCTCGGCAGGAAGAACGACCAGCTCCACACCATCGGCGTTATGGGTCGTCAATTCTGTTCCATAGAAGGATTCCTCATGCCAGGCGAACAGCTGCTGCTTGAGCAGCAGGCCTGTGACGTAGTCATCCCGTTCGTTGATGCCGTAGATCAGGGCATCGCCATATTGGCTCAGGGCCAGCTGAATAGTAATATTTCTGGTTTGCATATTCATGGGATCAGCTTTCCTTTCCGCAGCTCCTCCTGCAGTGCGCGAAGCCTGCTGTGCCGGGCGGTGAAGGCATCCAGGAACTCCGTCCACCGCTCCTCGCGCTTCATTTTCTTGTACAGCTTGGCGAGACGCTTCAATAGCTTCACAGCGGCCTTATAGCTGTGGCGGTTCTTCTCCAGCACGAACCGTTCGGCTGCCTGATGGTAGAACGGCAGCAGCAGCTCCGGCGCGTTTTTCTCCACCGGCTGCAGGTCGCTTACCCGGAAATCTGAAGGCTCCTTGCCGGAGGACATCTGGTAGTCCATCCATTCCTGCCATTTGCCGTGGGCGAGCAGCTTGTCTTCATAGATATCGCCTGAGAGCGGGAGCATCGCGGACAGCGTGCTCCACATTTGGGGCTCTGCCTCCGGCAGGCGGCGGACCGCCTCCTCCCAGTATCCGGCATAGGCTTGCAGATTATATAAGCGGCTGTTCAGGAGAGGCCCTGTAGCTCCAAGCCAGGCGGCCAGCCGTTCCCAGTGCCCGGCTTCGGCGAGCGGCGCCAGGCATCCAAGCAGCTCATCCGGATGAAGGCCGGGCCGCTCGGATGCGGCCGCCAGCCGTTCCCAGGCGGCTTTGTCGTCGTTCAGATAGAAATACATCCGGCTCTCTGCGAGATTCAGCGCGGAGCGGTTAACAGCAGCACCCAGCCCGCTTGCGCGTTCCCGGAGCGAATCCAGCTCCTCCAGATACAGCGCCGAATCGCTGGTGTTCGGGGCAATCCAGCTCTGCCAGAGCCGGTCATAGCAGAAAGAGAAATAAGGCTGCTCCCGCAGCCGGTCGCGCGATTCCGTCAGCATCTCAAGCTGCACATGAGCCAGCGTATCCTTGAGCCGTGGCCATTGCCCGGGCTCTGAAGCCAGCGGCAGGCTCTGCTTCATAAGGCGCATAATCGCCTCTTGAAGCTCGGAGACGGCGATAGCGGTGTAATATCCCAGCGAGTAGCTCGAATTGAAGGCGGTCCCTGTGCTAGGCGTGCTGTTCGGCTGGATTAGGCTCTCCAGAATAAAAAGATGGGCATTAAGCTGAAACAGCAGCTCAGCGGCAGGGGAGAGATCGGCTTTCGTCTGGGCAATCGCAGCCAGCGCCCGGTCGGCATACTGTGGATTGCGCACGGCCGGTCCAAGCGGAGCGGTCAGCAGTGCCATATAGTCGCGCCATTCTTCCACCGTTGCCCCGGGGATCAGCCCGGCGAGCTTCTTTGCCTGTTCCCGGCGGCCGCCGGAGACACCGGCAACGGTGGAAGCCTCCAGATCCTCAGCCTTTTTCCGGTCAATAACTGCCTTGGCGTTGGCCAGCATATTTACGGACCGCTCCTGCGACTCGGCAACATTCATCAGCACAGCCGCCATATGCTTGCAGGGTCCCTGCACCGGGCAATCGCAATGACTTTCCGTCAGGCTGTCCAGCTCCAGGCTGACGGCATAATCCTCTCTGCCCTCGACAAGCGCCATAACTCTCCGGGACGAGATCATCCGCAGAGATTTGACGCGGTTTTGCTTATAATATTGAAATCCCCGCTTGAGGGTCAGATCCTCAAAATAGTAAGCCACATCCGAGATGAGCTTGTCCCATTCGGCATCGTTTATCATCAATTTAGGCTGCATTTGGGTTAATCTCCTGTACAAAGATCTTTTTGAACCCGGAACGCTGTTTGTTGAGCATAACAAGAAATAAGCACAGCGTATCCGTATCTGCTTAGTTTCTACTATTATATCATTTATCAGGTTCTTCACTCTAAACGTTTAAAATCTTAAAGAGTATGATATGCTCCATATTGAGTATTGAAGAAACATGCTACTCTATGGTCTGGACCAAGAGACCTGCGGAAGGATGAAGCAATACCAATGCTGCGATTCAAGTTGAAATATTTGCTGAACAACAAACAAAACCGGCTGATCCTGATGTTGACCGTCAGTGTGTCGCTGCTGATTATACTGATCGGCCTGTTCTCCTACAGAGAGTACCGCAATGCGCTGGATACCGAGCTGAACACGCCGAATATCGAGCTGCTGCAGATCAATCTGGATGTCACTAACCGGGCATTCCGGGAGTCGGACAATAAAGCGGTGGGTTTGTCGTTTCACCCGGCCGTTCTGAAATACATTGATGCAGACGCTGCAGATCATGCGGGGATCGCCCCCGAGCCGCAGGATGTTCTGAAAACGCTCGCTACAGAGCCGGACATTCATGCCATCAGCGTGATCAATTTCAAGGATCATTCTGTGATTTCCAGCGGCTATGGCTACAGGAATTCCTGGGAGGAAGCACCGGAGCATGCCTGGACCCCGTGGATTGAGGAGATAAAAGAGAAGCCGCTGCTGATCAAAAGAAGAGTCTACACCGGCACCGACCCCCAGCTCAGCGATACGGAGCTGCTGTCGTTAGCCCGTCCGATCGTCCGGAATGGCCAAGTGACGGGAGCGGTGCTGATTGATCTGGATTACGACATGCTGTTCTCCAAGATGTACAGCCATTTGTCGAGCTATCAATTTGTATACAATCTGGAAGGCGAGCTGATCTATCCGAAGCTGAACCTGCCGTTTCCGCTTACGGAAATGGACGCGGTGCTGAAGGAGATAGATGTAAGCCCTTTTGCCCACGTTAGGATTGAAGGCAAGGCGTACATGGCCAATCAGACCTTCTCCAATGTGACCGGGTGGCGGCTGATCTCCCTGGTTCCCATGGAGCAGCTGCTCAAAAATGTGACAACCGCACGCAATATGATGATCATGCTGTCACTGATTTCCATCGCAGTAGGGTGCTCGGCCATTTATTATTATAATTTCGCGGCGTTCCGGCCGTTGAAACGGATCAATAAGCTGCTGGCTCCCGATATGGCGGCAGCGGGCCATGGCAATCTGTATGATCTGGAGCCGGTGATCGGCAAGCTGGTCGGTGATTTTCAGAGCAAATCGCTGGTCGCGGAGTGGAGTCTGCCGGAGCTGCGTTCCAAGTATTTGAATGATCTGATTACCCGGAGCATGGGGACGCAGGAAATCCGGACCAAATGGGAGCATTATTTCGTGGATTGGCAGGAGGGTCCCTTCGAGCTGCTGATCATATCCATTGACCGTCATTCACAGTGGGCAGCGGCTTTTGTGGAAGAGGACCAGATGCTGCTGAAATATGCGATGAACAATATTGTGCTTGAATATTTCGAACCGTCCTGGAGAAGCGTAACCACTGCCCCGCAGAAGGACAGTCTCGCCGTGCTGCTCCAGCCGCAGGATCAGGAAAAGAGGGAGCTTCGGGAGGAAGCGGTCAGACTGGTTGGCCTTCTGCAGGAAGTCCTGAAGATATCCGTGTCCATCGGGGGCGGCAGCACAGCTTCCGGCATTGCGCAGGTGGCCCGCTCCTACGATGAATCCATGCAGGCCTTGTCCTGCCGTCTGTATGAGGGCTACGGCCGTGTCCATGTGTCCCCGGAAGCGGAGAGTAAATATACGGAAAGCGTCGGCGCTGCGGATGAGGCCTGGAGGCAGGAGGTGCTGCACGCGGTGAAGTCATCGGATGCCGAGACGGGACTGCAGTGGGTGCGCAGAGGACTGGCCGATACCCGCAAAAAAGGCATTCAGCCGCAAAAGGTCTTCCGCTCCATCAACGATCTGCTGGAGGAGATTATGAGTATGGCCACAGCCGGAGGCTATCCGCTTCCCGCTGAGCTTGCAGATTACACCTGGCATCAGGTGACGACCATGGATCTTGCTGAGATTGAGGAAATGCTGTGCCGTATTGTCGTTCATATGGCTGGTGAGCTGGGAGCGCACCGGCAGTCGAAGGAATATTTGCTTGTACAGAATCTGATTGCGTATATGGAGAACCACTTGCAGGAGAACATCGGACTTCAGGATATCGCTGCCCATATCAATATGGGGGTATCCTCGGTCAGCACGATCTTCAAGGAAGAAACCGGATCAACCGTATATGACTACCTCACCAACCTGAGAGTTGATAAAGCCTGTGAGCTATTGCAGGATAGCAGCATGAAAATTGCCGACATCGCCCTTCAGGTAGGGTACCAGAATGAGAACAGCTTCATCCGGGCCTTCCGTAAAATCAAATCGACGACGCCGGGCAAGTTCCGGGAGAGCAGCAAATATGCCAGCGGGTATGCAGATCGGCCAAAACCGCGCCATTCCGGCGTTTCTGAGGATTCAGAATAAGATAATATGATTGTAGGACACCTCCGAATACGATAAAGTTCTACTTGAGAAAACTTTCACAGCTTTGAAAATCACATGGCTGATGCTAGGAATTCGGGGGTGAGGCAAAGAGCGAACGGCAGGAGGTTCAGGTTCCGGCCAGCGGCTCGATATCCTTTATTAAGAGAAGAGGGATGCTTTTGAAACGGGGAATACGAATAGGAATCTGGATGGCATCGCTGCTGGCTGTGATCCTCCTCCTTCTTGTTGCAAACCGCATAACGGACGATCACAGCAACAAGGGAGATAACGCTGATTTTCCCAAGAAGCCGATCACATTAATTGTGCCGTACGCTGCAGGCGGAGGAACCGATACAACAGCAAGGGCATTAGCCAAGGCGACAGAGAAGGTTCTGGGACAGCCGGTTATCGTTGTCAACCGGACAGGCGGCGGAGGTTCCGTCGGACTGATGGAAGGCGCCAGTGCCAAGGGAGACGGATATACGGTGACTTTTTTGCCGGCTGAATTGACTATCCTTCCGCATCTGGGCCTGCTGCCGATTACCTATGAGAAGTTCAAACCCATCGCTCAAACGAATTTTGATCCTTCCGCCATTACCGTAAGGCAAGGCGCGCCGTGGCAAACCGTAAATGAATTTCTCGACTTTGCGAAAGCGCATCCAGGTGAATTGAAAATGGGAAACGCAGGAACGGGAAGCATTTGGCATTTAGCTGCCGTAACGTTGGAACGGGAAACAGGTGTGAAGTTTGCACATATTCCCTTTGAAGGTGCCGGGCCCGCCGTCTCCGCTCTAATGGACGGTTTTGTGGATGCGGTGCCTGTGAGTCCCGCCGAAGTGAAAAAGTATGTGGATGAAGGAAAGCTGCGGACACTGGCGATTGGCGCCGACAAGCGCTCTGATGCGCTGCCGGGCGTCCCCACTCTGGAGGAGCAGACCGGAATCCATGTGAATTTCACCAGTACATGGAGAGGACTTGCTGTACCAAAGGACACACCGGACGCGATTGCGGATATACTCGCCGGGGCATTTATCAAGGGAACCGAAGACAAGGCATTCCGCGAGTATATGAATGTAAATGGACTTGGACTGATGGTTAAGGACGGCAAAGCCTTCTCCCGGCAATTGAAAGAAAGCGATGATTTATTTGCCAAAATGATTCCGGAGCTCGGACTCAGCCGCAAGTGACGTGAAAGCGCAGTCAAGCAAATTTTCTCTCAGAGACAGCTGCTCACAGGTTTAACAAACTGTTGTGGACAGTCAGGCTCGTGGGGCTGATTTGCTGCGCCTACAGAAAGACAAAATAATCTATTTATGCAAAAAATTAAGATAAGAAGGGTATGATCAATCACATGAAAATCAAAAAGACATTAGATAAGATTCCCGGCGGCATGATGCTGGTTCCATTGTTCCTTGGAGCCATTATCCATACGGCTTTCCCGAATGCGGGCGAATACTTTGGCGGCTTCACCAAAGGCCTGATGACAGGTACTGTACCGATTCTGGCCGTCTGGTTCTTCTGTATGGGCGCTGCTATTGATGTCAGAGCGACCGGGACCGTAATCCGTAAATCGGGTACACTCGTATTGACCAAGATCGCAGTAGCTTGGGTTGTAGCCCTGATTGCCATTCAGTTCCTGCCTGAGGGTGGCGTTCAAACCGGATTTTTTGCCGGATTATCCGTTCTGGCGATCATTTCGGCAATGGATATGACCAACGGCGGGCTGTACGCTTCCATTATGCAGCAGTATGGCACCAAAGAAGAGTCTGGCGCATTTGTATTGATGTCTTTGGAATCCGGCCCGCTTGTAACCATGCTGATCCTGGGCAGCACCGGGGTAGCTGTGTTTGAACCGCATGTATTTGTAGGCGCTGTGCTTCCTTTCCTGGTTGGCTTCCTGCTGGGTAACCTCGACCATGATCTGCGCGCTTACTTCGGCAAAGCTACACAGACACTCATTCCGTTTTTTGGTTTCGCGCTGGGCAGCTCGATCGACCTGGGTGTTATTGTAGATACAGGCCTGCTGGGCATTCTGCTGGGTATCGTTGTCATTATTATTACAGGTGTGCCGCTGATTCTGGCCGACAAATTCATTGGCAAGGGCAACGGGACTGCCGGACTTGCCGCCTCCAGTACTGCCGGTGCCGCTGTAGCTAACCCGATGCTGGTAGCCAACATGAAGCCTGAGTTCCTGCCAGCCGCCGAGTCCGCAACTGCGCTCGTAGCTGCATCGGTGATCGTGACCTCCATTCTGGTTCCGATTATTACAGCGTACTATTCCGACTACATGAAAAAGAAGAACCCGCCGGTGACTGATGGCCCTGTAGATGTGCAGGCTCAGAAAGCCGCAATATAATATATTCGTATAACAACGTAAATTATACAGTTTATAGAAGAATTCACTGATAAGTTTAGCCCCCATTAACCGCCGTCATGGCAGTCATAGAGGGGCTTTTTTATGCTTGTTTAGGAAATTATGATTTTCTCTTATTGTAGTTAAGGTGTGAACTAAGTTGGGGTTAAGTAGGCGTGAATTCAGCGGATTCACCCAAACGGGTGGAAATCAGCCGGATTCGATAGCCTTTTTCCAACAAACGCTTGCGAAGAAGCAGAGGAGTAGTGCTAGTTGGAAAAAGGAAACTTATTTCTCCCTAAAATCAACAATTGTGAGATTTAAATGGAAAAAGGGAACTTAATTGGGCCATATTACATCATCAGGAGCGAAATGAGCTGAATTAGTGTACCTTTTTCCACTTAACCTGCGGAGAACGGGGTGCTGGGGCAAATTAGTTACCCTTTTTCCACTTGGAATTGCCGAAGGATCCA
>RCUU01000612.1_pt1 | contig 19290 bp, 17 predicted proteins | sample 2166211 | NCBI WGS metagenome assembly RCUU01 (sample SAMN09932620, study PRJNA488358) | compost metagenome | feature: garden; material: soil; isolation source: compost soil in phenylacetic acid-enriched culture | place: Germany: Experimental Botanical Garden Goettingen | collected 2016-01-27
TCGATATCGCTGCAATTGTATCGCTAAGCATTTTGCTTCACCTCGCTAGTTGTTTAAAACCGTTCGTGAATTTCATAACTCCGCTGGTCGTATGATCCTACGATCGCTGTTGTTCGCGGATTTCTTGGATTGGACTACATTCAGAAGTTGTAGAAATCCGCTCACAAAGGCGAACGCTCCGCTTCTTCGGATTCATACGCCCCTCTCCGCCCCCAATTCACTCACCCCATCAGAGCATCCTCATGCATCGCATTGCTCCGAGTGTCAGCGCCATCTCCGCAGGGGACAGCGCCCTCCTTGCACATAGTCACACTTCAAGCGCCTGCCATACTCCTCGATCCCTTCGAAGCATCCGCCCTCACGTCTTGCTCCAACGTCAGCGCATCCCGAAGGGACAGCGCCCTCCTTGCACATAGTCACACTTCAAGCGCCTGCCCTACTCCTCGATCCCTTCGAAGCATCCGCTCTCACCGCTTTGCTCCAACGTCAGCGCATCCCGAAGGGACAGCGCCCTCCTTGCATGTAGTTTCTCTACCACCGTAAACCGTACTCGACGCTTCCTTCGGAGCCTCTCCCTCATAGGAGGAGCTCTAAAGTAAAGGCGGGCCCCGCAGGGGCGAGAAGCCGCTCCCACCTCCACATCCCCTCGGGTGCGCCGACAGCAGTAGTCATGAGCAGAACGGTTTACCAGGTATCCCGGGTGCTCCCAAGTAAGACGTACCCCGAAGGGGGGAAAAGCGTTCCACGCACCGAAGTAAAGCGCATCCCCGAAGGGGACAGCGAGCAGGAGCGCCTCTTTCCATCCAACGTTCCTCCAGTTTGCGGGAGCCCAGAGGGCAGCAGGCCCTCGGACGCCCTCCCTTACGGTAAGGGAGGGGTGGGGTGGGTTGAGACCTAGGGATAAAAAAATGACGTCCCCCAGCTTACGCCGAGCAAACGTCATTGCGTCTCATTCATTTACTATGCTTCAGAGTAATAACGACCCGCCGGTTCGGCTCTTCGCCTTTACTGTAAGTTTTGACCTCCGGGTGATCCTGAAGTTTGGAATGAATCACTTTGCGCTCCTGCGGCGACATCGGTTCGAGCGTAACCTCTTTACGCGTTCGAACGACCCGTCCGGCCAATCTGACGGCAAGCTCCTCCAGCGTTTTCTTCCGGCGTTCCCGGAAGTTTTCGGCATCGAGGACGATGCGGATGAAGCTGTCGGAATAACGGTTAGCGATGATATTCGCCAAATATTGCAGCGCGTCGAGGGTTTGCCCTCTCCGCCCGATCATTAAACCCAAATCATGGCCCGAAATGTTCAACACGGTATGGTCTTTGCCATGGGAGACTTCGACTTTGACGTCCAAGCCCATGTTTTCGCCGACCTCCCGGATGAATGACGCCGCCTCCGCGTAGGGATCCTTCTCGCTTCCCGCCGCCTTCTCCTCTATCACGGAAGCAGACGAACGAGGAGCCGAAGCAGCCCTATTCGGGGTGGGTACTGATACAGGGGCAGGTTCCTCAACCAAAGTAAGCTCAACCTTTGCTTCCTTTCCCCCAAACAGTCCCAGGAATCCTTTTGATGGCTGCTCTAACACGTTCACGGCGACTTTATCCTCGGTGGTGCCGAGCTTGGCCAATCCTTGTCTTACAGCATCTTCAATGGTTTTTCCCGACGTCACGATTTTATTCATTTCGATTTTTTGGCCTCCTTGGCACCCTTACCGGGATGACCGGCTTTTAGATTGGAGCCGCCTCGCTTCTTGTTCCCAGAGCCGGAAGATGAACCTCCACCGCCGCCTCCGCCTGCTGTAACAGCAGCCGCAGCCAAAGCCGGATCTTTCTTACGGTAGATAAAGAAGTTTTGCGCAATTGTGTACAGGTTACTGAAAATCCAGTACAACGGCAACGCAGCGGCGAAATTGTACGCCATGACAAAAATCAAAATCGGATAGACCCACATCATAAACGCCATCGGGCCTTGCATGCCCTGCGGATTCACGCTCGACATCATCTTCGTTTGAATAAAAGTCGTCAAAGCCGCGACCGCCGGCAAGATAAACAATTTGTCAGGTTCGCCGAGCTGCAGCCACAAGAAGGAATGCTCTCGGATCGCCGAGTTGTAGTAAATCGAATTATACAACGCAATGAACACCGGCATCTGAATGATCAACGGGAAACAACCCGCCATCGGATTGACCTTGTGTTCCTGGAATAGCTTCATGGTCTCCTGCTGTTGTAGCTCCGGATTATCTTTATATTGCTCACGGATTTTCTGGAGCTGAGGCTGAATGGCCTGCATCGCTTTCGAACTCTTGACCTGCTTCAGTGTCAAAGGCAGGATCAACGTCCGAACGATCAGCACCATAATCAAAATCGCTACGCCATAAGCACCATTAAACCATTTTGCAAACGTATCCAGTACGAGCGAGAAATAGTAAACCACATTCGCGGTCCACCACGAATTGCTATCCTTCATATTTTCCGTCGTGGTTGCCAAATGAGCATTCTGCGGAGCGCATCCCGCGAGAACCGCTACCATCACGACCGCCAGAAGGAGAAGAAGCCATCTTCTTCGGTTAGTCATCAATCGCGACACTTTAAAACCCCTCTCTTAACCTATCCATTCAACGTAAATCATAACATATTTGAAGGGACAAAGAAACAAGCCTGCCTAACGCCCGGAAGCCCGCAGCAGCGAAGCTTTTCGAAGCACGTGAAGCACGCTTTTTTCGAGGTCCTTATATTCCATTCCAACGGCCCCATTACGCACGATCAGGATCAGATCGACATGGTCGCGAATTTCCGCTTCATGCAGTCGGACGATCTCCTTCAACATCCGCCGCATCCGGTTGCGAACGACGGCATTTCCGATTTTTTTGCTGGCCGATACTCCCAGGCGAAAACGTTCAATATCCGGTTTATTGGACCAGTACACCACCAGCTGGCGATTCGCAAAGGACTTGCCAAACCGGTAGATGCGGTTAAAATCGGCGCGGTTTCTCAAACGAAGTTGTTTATGCACGAGCAATCTCCTTGATTCATCACTTCTAGATTAGTATTGACCAAACGTCGTCGTAACTCTCGCGCTAGGCTCAAGTATAAAAAAAAGACCACCGCGGTGGTCTTTACGCACGCTTTACGCACTCAGTACTTTTCTGCCTTTGAGACGACGAGCAGCGAGAACCTTGCGGCCGTTTTTCGTGCTCATTCTTTTGCGGAAACCGTGAACCTTTTTACGTTTGCTCACATTCGGTTTGAAAGTTGGTTTCATTTATCGCACCCCCTTACAGGATTATCATTATCTGTATGTTTACCATTTTCATATCCACAGAAAATGCCTTTATACATTTAACCACACCGCCTAGGAAAAGTCAACCGAACTTCCATCGCCATCTCCCGCTTTTCGTTTCCCATTATCCACAATCCACAGCCCTCGTAACGAAAAATTTCACGCTTCAGTTTTCCACAGCCTTCCCGATAACCTCCTCGCATATAAGTTATGCACATGTGGAAAAGTACTTTCAACCGAAAGAACCCCCTCAAGAAGCGCCTTCTTGTAGATGGTTTACAGCCAAATCGAATCGGAGTATATTCAATTTATAAGTTGTATACAAGTATACAATAATTCGAAATGAGGTGCTTACTTCAATGAAATTAGGCATGATTGGACTTGGAAAAATGGGCTTTCATCTCGTTCTGAATCTGCTGGAGCACGGACATGACGTTGTGGCTCATGACATGAATCCGCGGTCAGTTGCAGGCGCGGCCGAAAAAGGCGCGGTCCCCGCCGCCAACCTGGAGGAACTCGTCGCTGCTCTAGAAACGCCAAGATTCATATGGGTAATGGTTCCGGCCGGTGCTCCGCTGCGCTCAGTCGTCGATCAGCTAACCCCTTTGTTAGAACCGGGCGATGTCGTCATTGACGGCGGAAATTCGCATTACAAAAACTCGCTGGAGTTATCGGAACAACTGGCGGCGCAGGGCATTCGCTTCCTCGATGTCGGTACTTCCGGGGGGGTCGAAGGCGCGGAGCAAGGCGGCTGCTTTATGATCGGCGGCGAGGAAGAGGCCTTCCGGTTGATGGAACCGATCTTTCGTGATATCGCCGTTAGCGGCGGCTATCTATATGCCGGACCTTCCGGGAGCGGCCATTTTCTCAAAATGGTCCATAACGGAATTGAATATGGCATGATGCAGGCCATTGCCGAAGGCTTTGAGTTGCTCGACAAAAGCCCTTACGATTACGATTTCGAGCAGGTCGCCCGGGTATGGTCGAATGGTTCGGTCATTCGCAGCTGGCTGATGGAGCTGACGAAAAACGCTTTTGCCAAAGATCCGAAGCTGGAAGGGATCCGCGGTGTCATGCATTCTTCCGGAGAAGGCAAATGGACAGTTGAAACAGCGCTGGATCTGCAAGCAAACGCACCGGTGATCGCAATGTCGCTGTTCATGCGTTACCGTTCGCTCCAGGAGGACACGTTTCACGGCAAAGTAGTCGCGGCGCTGCGCAACGAATTTGGCGGACATGCGGTAGAATCGGCTAAATAAATCATTTAAATTCCTCCAAAAACCTAGAGCGAGATTCCCCATCCGACAAATTTCATGCTATGATCAAAGTATTTAGGTTTCATCGATCATCAAGCGGGATGACATCCCTTGGAATAGGAGAAATATCGCATGCAATACCCTTCTTCCTGGTTGAAAGGCAGTTCGCTCGGCGAATCGATCGCCGCAGAGCTGCGGCTGCAAATCATAGCAGGTACGATCAAGCCGGGCGCGGTCCTGTCGGAAAATCGTATCGCCGCGGATTTCGGCACGAGCCGCTCCCCGGTCCGCGAGGCGCTAAAAACGCTCTCCGGCGAAGGTCTGATCCACCTACAACGCATGGGTGCGGTCGTCAATGGCCTTAGCCTGCAGGACGTGGACGAATTGTACGATGTTCGTTATTTAATTGAAAGCTTCGCCTCCCAGCGGATGGCGGAAGGTCCAGAGGCCCTGATTGCTCCGCTATCGCAAATCATCGATAAAATGGTCTTGGCCGGCAAACACCGGGACGTCGTAGAATTCGCCTATCAGGATCTCTGTTTTCACGAGACGATTATCGCTGGAGCGAACCATACCCGCATCATGCATCTTTGGACCAGCATCCGCCAAATCGTGATGACGGTCATGTTGATTACGACGCGGGAGGTTTTGTCGCAAGGTGAGGACAAAATCGACTATGTGATCGGGAAACACCGCAAGCTGTTGCAGGCATTAGAGTCCCGTGACGCCGACATTATCGGGCAGAACGTCGAGGAATACTTCGCCGACTCGCACCGCACGCTTCAGACGAGTATCCCTCAATAATTCGAGCTGGGACGGTACCCCGGGCCCTTTTGGCCGTTTATTCTTGTCGACAAGTATACAGAATGGGATTTGACCTCCTCGGGCTGAGCTTTATTTTTTGAGGCAAAACTCATTACAATGAAAATAAGAAGAATTGACGTGGAAAGAAGGTAGGATATGGGTTCTTTGACGCATATGATTGGCCTGGATATCGGCACGACCAGCACGAAAGCCGTGTTATATGAACGCAACGGTCAAGTGATCGCCACAGCCAATGAAGAATATCCGCTATACACGCCCTCCGCAGCGGTGGCGGAGCAGGATCCCGAGGAGATTTTTGCCGCGGTGATCGCGGTGGTGAGTCAAGTCATGAATACGAGCGGGATCGCTCCTGAACAGATTGGCTTCGTCTCCATCAGCTCAGCGATGCATAGCGTAATCCCGTTGGATGTCGAGGGCAAACCGCTGATGCGTTGTCTCACCTGGGCGGACAACCGCAGTGCGGACTGGTCAGAGAAGCTGAAGAACGAGCTGGGTGGTCACGAAATTTATCTGCGCACCGGCACGCCGATTCACCCGATGTCCCCGCTGACCAAGCTGCTTTGGCTGCGTCATGAACGGCCGGAACTGTTCGCACAAGCCCGCAAGTTCGTCTCCATTAAGGAATACATCTTCCTGAAGCTGTTCGGGGAGTACATCGTCGACTATTCGATCGCCTCGGCGACCGGCCTCCTGAATCTGGAGCGCCTGGATTGGGACGAAGAAGCGCTGCGACTGGCCGGCATCACGCCAGATCAACTGTCGAAGCTCGTGCCGACGACGCACATCCTGCAAGGCCTGGCGCCAAGCTACGCCAGCGCCATGGGACTCGCCCCCTCCACCCGCTTCGTCATTGGTGCCAGCGACGGCGTTCTGTCCAATCTTGGGGTCGATGCAATCGACCCCGGCGTCGTCGCCGTCACGATCGGTACCAGCGGGGCGATTCGCACCGTTGTCGACCGCCCAAGGACCGATCCCAAGGGCCGAATCTTCTGCTACGCGCTGACGGATAAGCACTGGGTAATCGGGGGGCCGGTCAACAATGGCGGCGTGATTTTCCGCTGGGTGCGGGACGAATTCGCCGCTTCCGAGGTAGAGACGGCGAAACGGCTGGGGATCAGCCCGTACGACGTGCTGACCAAGATCGGCGAGCGCGTCCGTCCGGGCGCGGACGGGCTGCTCTTCCACCCGTACCTGGCCGGCGAACGGGCACCGCTGTGGAATCCGCATGCGCGTGGATCCTTCTTCGGGCTGACGCTGCACCATCAGAAGGAACACATGATCCGGGCCGTGCTGGAAGGCGTGATTTACAACCTCTATACGGTACTTCTGGCGATGGAAGAACAAATCGGACGGCCGCAGAAAATCCAAGCGACGGGCGGCTTTGCCCGCTCCCCACTGTGGCGCCAAATGATGGCTGATATTTTCGACCAACAGGTCGTTATCCCGGAGAGCTATGAGAGCTCCTGCTTGGGCGCAGTAGTGCTCGGCTTGTATGCATTAGGGGAAATCGACTCCTTCGAAGTCGTCAAAGAAATGGTAGGTGGCACCCATCAGCATACGCCAAATCCGGAACATGCAGCAATTTATAAACAGCTGCTGCCGATCTATATTCGCATTTCGCGCAAGCTGGAGGAAGATTACGAGGCGATCGCCAAGTTCCAGCAGCAACAATCCGAACAATAATTCACTCGATGATAGATGATAAAAATCCGACCACCCGTAAGGGTTGGTCGGATTTTTATTTTTACCAAGAAGAACGAAGCTAACTGTCTATCCCTGCCGGTTGATTTATACACATCAAATTCGGTAGTTCGAGCTTTCTTGTAATAACCTGTGAATATTTTTTTTGAGATTTTGGGACTCCCTGTCGAATTTTAAACAAATTATAAACAATATGTAGTGGTGTGCATGATAATTATGCACAAGTTATTGAATTTGTGGATAAAAGCAGACAGCTCATTGAAAAACAGGCCTTCTTTTGCTATGATTATATTGTTTTCGTTGTGAATATCTAAGTTTATCCGCCGATTTATTAACAGGCTGTGGATAACATTGTGAACAATTCGAAATTTTATCGTTTTAAAATGATTATACTTTACTTAACACTGGGGATAAAATTCCCCTTTATTTATGTTTTTTCGACCTCTTTCTGCATGGCTTAAGCCACAATTGGAAGATTTAAAAGGAGTGACAGTCTGTGGACAGCCATACTTCGGAAATATGGCAACATATCTTATCCATCATTAATACGAAATTGAGTAAACCTAGCTTTGACACCTGGTTTAAAGCAACCAAGGTGGTCTCCTTGACCGATCAAACGATCGTGATCTCCGCTCCGACCACGTTCGCAGTGGAATGGCTGGAGAGCCGCTATACCAAGCTGGTGGCCACCACCGTTCTTGAGGTGATCGGCAAGCAGGTCGACGTCTCCTTCGTGATTGAGGAGTCGGCCCCGCCCGAGCAAGCTCAGGTTTACAAGGAACCTCCCGCTCCTGTCCCAAGCGAGGAAAGCGTTTCCCATATGCTTAATCCGAAGTATACGTTCGACACTTTCGTTATCGGATCGGGCAACCGGTTTGCCCATGCCGCCTCCCTGGCGGTTGCCGAGGCGCCGGCGCGGGCGTACAATCCACTGTTCCTCTATGGTGGTGTGGGACTGGGCAAGACGCATCTGATGCATGCGATTGGACATTACATTTTGGAACACAGCCCCAGCAGTAAAGTCGTATACATCTCCTCCGAGAAATTTACGAATGAATTCATCAACTCCATCCGGGACAACCGCGCGGAAAGCTTCCGCAACAAATACCGCAACATCGATATTTTGCTGATCGACGACATTCAATTTCTCGCCGGCAAGGAATCAACCCAGGAGGAGTTCTTCCATACGTTTAACGCGCTGCATGAGGAGCGCAAGCAAATCATTATCTCCAGCGACCGACCGCCGAAAGAGATTCCAACGCTTGAGGAGCGGCTCCGCTCCCGGTTCGAATGGGGACTGATCACCGATATCCAACCGCCGGATCTCGAGACCCGGATCGCGATTTTGCGGAAGAAAGCCAAAGCGGAAAACCTCGATATTCCGAATGAAGCGATGATGTACATCGCGAATCAGATCGATACCAACATCCGCGAGCTGGAAGGCGCGCTCATCCGCGTCGTCGCCTACTCTTCCTTGATCAATCAAGACATCACAACCCATTTGGCCGCCGAGGCGCTGAAGGATATCATTCCTTCCAGCCGTCCGAAGATGATCACGATCCAGGACATCCAGCAAAAGGTCGGCGATTACTACAATTTGAAGCTGGACGACTTCAAGGCGCGCAAACGAACCAAGGCGATTGCGTTTCCGCGGCAAATCGCTATGTATCTAGCCCGAGAGCTGACCGATTTCTCGCTGCCGAAGATCGGCGACGCATTTGGCGGGCGCGACCATACGACGGTCATTCACGCCCACGAGAAAATCACTCAGCAACTGAAGGCGGACCAGGAGCTATTCAAAATTGTGAACAACATTACCGAAAAAATAAAAAGTGCTACCTGAATAAGGGATAAGCCTATGCACATGATATTCACATGTGGATAGGCTTCATTTCATATTGATTTGGTTGTTATCCACATATTCAGTGCCCCTACTACTTCTTCTAATCTATTAAAAGATATATACATCTTCATAAACGGCGGACAAGCCACCGGTTCGGGGAACCTCTTCCAAGCCATCTTGTCCAGTCCAAAGAGGAAGAGAGTTTGGATTGCCTCAACCGTACATACCTCTAGGTTATGCTTCGGAGGCCATGAATATGACGACTCAAGGGCTTCCGAAGTGATGAAGTGAGTTTAACTGCAATGATAATCATAGAAGCGTATGCTTCATAAAACGTTTAGGAGTTGAATTTATGAAAATCCGTATTTTGAAACATGATCTCAATGAATCGATCCAACACGTGTCCAAGGCCATTTCGAGCCGGACAACGATTCCGATTTTGACCGGGATCAAGCTGGATGTGAACTTTCAAGGGATGACCCTGACCGCCAGCGATACGGACATTTCCATCCAGGCCTTTATTCCGGCTGAGGATCAAGAGAAGCAAATCGTTCAAGTGGAACGTCCTGGTAGTGTTGTCCTGCCAGCAAAATTCTTCGTTGAAATTATTAAGAAGCTGCCTTCCTCCGAGATCGAAATGGAAGTGCAGGATGGGTTTCAAACCTTCATCCGCTCCGGCTCAACCGATATCCAAATGGTAGGACTTGATCCAGAGGAATTCCCTGTACTGCCTAGCATCGAAGAGAATCAGGTCATTTCGATTCCCGGCGATTTGTTGAAGAATATGATTCGCCAAACGGGCTTTTCCATTTCAACGAACGAAACCTCGCCGATTCTGACTGGGGTATTGTGGAACCTGGCGGATAATCAGTTTAAATTCGTAGCGACGGACCGTCACCGTTTAGCCAGCCGGATTGCCGGACTAGACGACGCGGATGGCGTACGTTTTAGCAATATCGTTATAGCCGGTAAAACCTTGAGTGAGCTCAGCAAGATCATTCCTGATCAAAATACACGCGTCGAGATCGTCGTCGCCGACAATCAAGTCTTATTCAAGATCGATCGCGTGTTGTTCTATACTCGCATTCTCGACGGAACTTATCCGGATACTTCCAAGATTATTCCGACCACTTATAAAACAGAACTCGTCCTGGATACCAAGAAGCTAAGCGATTCGATCGACCGCGCTTATTTGCTTTCCCGCGAGGAGAAGACGAATATCGTTCGCCTGCAAACGATGGAAGACGGGACAATCGAAATTTCCTCCAGCTCCTCCGAGCTCGGTAAGGTAACCGAGCAACTGGACGTGGCTCAGTTCACAGGCGAGCCGTTGCGTATTTCCTTCAACTCGAAATACATGCTGGATGTGCTCAAGGTCGTAGAAAGCGAACAGCTGCACATCGGATTTACGGGTGCCATGAGCCCCATCATTATCAAGCCGGTGGACGACAGCCAGAGCCTTTATCTGATCCTGCCATACCGGACTACGAACTAGTCGTTTCAAAGAAAAAAAGGAGCAAACGCCAATGAAAATAATTTCCATCTCGAGCGAATATATTAAACTAGATTCTTTCCTGAAGCTGGCGGATTGTGTGTCCACCGGAGGGATGGCCAAGGCGATCCTGCAGGAAGGTGCTGTGAAGGTCAACCGTGAGGCGGAGGAGCGTCGCGGCCGGAAGCTCTATCCAGGAGATATCGTTGAGGTGGAAGGATGCGGATCTTTTCAGGTGGCGGGAGAACAAGCACCCTGAAGCGCTCTGCCCGGGGCCGGACCGCCAAAGACCCGCGGATGATGAGGGGGCTTAGAACGTGTTTGTAAATCGACTATCGCTGCAAAACTACCGCAATTACGGCACCCTTACGCTGGACTCTTTTGGCGCGGTTAATCTCATCATTGGGCGGAATGCTCAAGGGAAAACGAACTTGCTCGAGGCGTTGTTCGTACTCGCAATAACGAAATCGCACCGGACCGGCAAAGACAAGGAGCTGATTTCATTCGGCAGCGACCATGCCGTGGTGTCGGCGGAGGTAGAGAAGAAGTATGGTGCGGTACAACTGGAGCTTCGATTCACGTCGCAAGGCAAGAAAGCAAAGCTGAACGGTTTGGAGCAGCGGAAGTTGAGCGATTTTATTGGAGCCATGAATGTCGTCATGTTCGCTCCTGAGGATTTGGAAATCGTCAAAGGAACTCCCGGGGTAAGGCGCCGGTTCCTTGACATGGAGATCGGTCAGGTTCAGCCGAGCTATCTCTATCATCTTCAGCAGTATCAGAAGGTGCTGATCCAACGTAACAATTTGTTGAAGCAGGCTTGGGGCGCTGGCCCTGAACTGACGACGATGCTAGACATTTGGAACGAACAGTTAGTCGAACATGGTGTTAAAATTATCAAAAAAAGGAAACAATTTATAAGCAAACTGCAAAAGTGGGCAGAGCAGATTCACGAGGGGATTACCGGAGGCGGTGAAACCTTGAAATTGGCTTATCTTCCCTCGTTTGGCGAAGCCGAAGAAGAAGATGAAGCTGTCCTATTGCGGCAATTTATGATAAAGTTATCACAAATGAAAGATCAGGAAATTCGCCGCGGCATGACGCTTTGCGGACCGCACCGCGATGATCTGTCGTTTATTATCAACGGCAATGAGGCGCAGGTCTACGGCTCCCAGGGTCAGCAGCGGACGACGGCATTATCTTTGAAACTGGCGGAAATTGAGCTCATCCACGAGGAAATCGGGGAGTATCCGATCCTTCTTTTGGATGACGTCTTATCGGAATTAGATCCTTACCGCCAAACCCAATTGATTGAGACGTTTCAGAGCAAAGTGCAGACGTTCATTACGGCTACAGGGATCGAAAGCATCAATGCGAGCCGGCTACAGGACGCCAGCATTTTTCATGTTCAGGAAGGACAAGTCCAAGGCTAAGGACGGAGGAAAACGGATGTATATTCATTTGGGCGGAGAAAAGGTGATTCTCTCTTCTGAGCTGATCGCCATTTTCGATATCACGATCGAGAAATCTTCAAAAATATCCAAGCAGTTCCTCAGCCATGCGCTTGAGGTAAAGAACGTGGTGCGCATCGGCGAGGAGGAACCGAAGTCGATCGTCGTGACCCAGAAGGAGATCTACTACTCGCCGATATCCTCCGCAACGCTGAAGAAGAAAGCGAACGTGATTTTGGCGGTTTAGCCTTGAGTTTGATTCTAGAGAAGTAGGTGAAGGCATTGTCAATGAACGAACAAACATATGACGAGAGTAATATTCAGGTGCTTGAAGGTTTGGAAGCGGTGCGCAAACGGCCGGGGATGTACATCGGTTCGACCAGCGCACGGGGCCTGCATCACCTGGTATGGGAAGTCGTAGACAATAGTATCGACGAAGCGCTGGCCGGCTATGCGAACAAAATCGACGTCATCGTTCATCATGATAACAGCGTAACGGTCATCGATAACGGCCGGGGGATTCCGGTTGGTTTGAACGAGAAGCTGCAGAAGTCGACGCTGGAAGTCGTTATGACCGTGCTTCATGCGGGCGGGAAATTCGGCGGCGGCGGATATAAGGTATCCGGGGGCTTGCACGGGGTTGGCGTTTCCGTCGTGAATGCTCTGTCCACTAAGGTCATTGTCGAAGTTAAGCGGGATGGTCATGTGTATCAGCAGGAGTACCATCGCGGTGCACCCCAATACGATGTACGAGTGATCGGGGATACGACCGAAACGGGAACGAAGACGAGATTTTATCCGGATCCGGAAATTTTCACTGAGACGACCACCTTTGATTACAATACGCTGTTGACGCGGGTTCGGGAATTAGCCTTTTTGAACAAAGGCATTAATATCACCATTGCCGATGAACGTACCGATCACAGTGATTCCTTCCACTACGAAGGCGGGATCATGGAATACGTCCGTTTCCTGAACAATAATCGGGAAGTCCTTCATGAGGATCCGATTTACGTCGAAGGACAACGGGACATGATCCAGGTTGAAGTTTCATTGCAATATAACGACAGCTATACGGAAAATATTTATTCTTTCGCGAACAATATTCATACGCATGAGGGTGGAACGCACGAGTCCGGCTTTAAGAGCGCCCTGACCCGGATCATCAATGATTACGCCCGCAAGACCGGTATGATCAAGGATAATGATTCGAACTTGACCGGGGATGACGTCCGTGAAGGCTTGACGGCGATTATTTCCGTTAAAATTCCGGAACCGCAGTTCGAAGGTCAAACGAAAACCAAGCTGGGCAATAGCGAGGTACGGGGGATCGTAGAATCGCTATTCGCCGAGAAGCTGCAGGAGTTCATGGATGAGAATCCTTCCGTGTCCCGGCGGATCTTGGAGAAGTCGCTGCAAGCTTCGCGGGCACGAGAAGCCGCTCGTAAAGCCCGCGAGTTGACGCGGCGCAAGAGCGCGCTTGAAGTCAGTGCCTTGCCGGGCAAACTGGCCGACTGCTCCTCGAAAGACGCTTCGATCAGTGAACTGTACATCGTCGAAGGAGACTCGGCGGGCGGATCGGCGAAGCAAGGACGGGATCGCCATTTTCAGGCGATTTTACCGCTGCGCGGGAAGATTCTGAACGTCGAGAAAGCACGGCTGGACCGGATTCTCGGCAATGCTGAGATTCGGGCGATCATTACGGCGCTCGGCACCGGGATCGGCGAGGAATTTGATATCGGGAAGGCACGATATCATAAGATCATCATCATGACGGATGCCGACGTCGACGGTGCGCATATTCGCACGCTGTTGTTGACCTTCTTCTTCCGCTACATGCGTAAAATCATCGAAGCGGGTTACGTCTACATCGCGCAGCCGCCATTGTTCAAAATCGAGCGCAACAAAGTGGTTCGTTACGCCGGCTCAGAGAAGGAACGCGATGAAATCATCGCAGAATTTGGCGAAGGCGTTAAAGTCAACGTACAGCGGTACAAAGGTCTGGGTGAGATGAACGCTGAACAGCTCTGGGAAACAACGATGGATCCAGAGAGCCGCACGATGCAGCAGGTATCGATTTCCGACGCCATCCAGGCGGACGCGATTTTCGATACGCTGATGGGCGATAACGTCGAGCCGCGGCGTGATTTCATCCATGAGCACGCGAAATACGTTAAGAACCTCGATATCTAAGCATTTTAATAGACGCCCTATAGAAAAGGCTGTTCTAACTAGCCGGGATTCCCCTGGCTAAGTCGGAACAGCCTTTTCCTATTTTGCTTTGGCAGATTTGCCTTTTAACCGTCCGTAAGCGACGGCGTAACGCCGGATTTTTTGGTACACCTCTTTCGGATGCAGCATTTTGAAGGGAAATAGGGCCGGCTTCGTATTGATTTCAAGAATCCAGATTTGATGCTGCTCGTCAATCGCGATATCCAAGCCGATTTCCTTAAGTTTGGGGAATTTACGAGCCAGTTGGACCGCCGCCTGTACGCCAACCGATTTCATTTCCTTGTATTTCTCAGTAAATTCCTTGGGTGTCAAATAGGACCCTAGCAAATCCTCGATTAACATGACGCTGCCGCCCCCATGATAGTTGGTGATGACTTTTTGCTGTGCGGCAATCCGCCCGATAAACCCGGTGGTTTCCCAGGTCTTATTCGGTGTTTGCTGCACGAGGGCGCGGATATCAAACCTGCGGCGGCGGTAAGTGAGCAAATGGATGCCTTTTTGGATCAGGTAAGGCTTTGTCCCGATCTTCCCGGTTAACGCGGCGTGCAGCTCCTCCAACGTTGGATGCAGTTCATATTCAATTCCGTGCCGGAGCTTATATTGGAGCGGGCTGTCCGGGTTAAGGTCATCTTTCCATAGCTCGATACTCATGACGCCGATGCCATAGGTGCCGTGATCCGGTTTGACGAAGACATAACCGTACGCCACCAGCATATCCCGGAGATGCTCAAAGGAGTATTTTCGCGTATCCGGAATGTATGGACGAAGGGATTCCTTCTGGCGGATCACTTTCGTTTTCTCCCACTTGCTTGCGATACGTTGGATCGTCAAATCGTTTATCCTTCCTTTCTTTCGGGCCGTACGGTCCGTTCTCATCCGTGCGAAAAACATAGGACAGAAGAGAAAAACAATGGTATAATTATAAGATATGGGGATTTTATAAGCTTTTCAGCGATTCCAAGAAAATGCCTATATCCGTAGTGTATGAACGTATGATTCGATGGGAGTGGACACATCCCTATTTTTTTGCTGTCTATATGGATCGTGTACTTAAGACCGGTCACGTTTAATTGAGCTTGATTTGTGAAAGTAATATAATGAAAGTGGCGGTTTTTCGGGCTTTTTCCCATACGAAGGCACGTGGATAGATTATGAAGGAGGTCCAGCATGGCGGAAGAAAAATTCTCTCAAATCATAGATCGGGACATTAATGTGGAAATGCGCGAGTCCTTTATGGATTATGCCATGAGCATTATTGTCAGCCGTGCGTTGCCGGATGTGCGAGATGGTCTGAAACCGGTGCATCGACGCATTCTCTATGCGATGTCCGATTTGGGGATGCATCCGGACAAACCGTTTAAGAAGTCGGCGAGGATCGTCGGCGAAGTTATCGGTAAGTATCACCCCCACGGGGATTCCGCCGTTTACGAGACGATGGTGCGGATGGCACAGGATTTCTCGATGAGATATATGCTCGTCGAAGGCCATGGCAACTTCGGTTCGGTTGACGGTGATATGGCCGCGGCGATGCGGTATACCGAAGCACGGTTATCCAAAATCGCAATGGAAATGCTGCGTGATATCAACAAAGAAACCATCGACTTCATGCCGAACTACGATGGCGAGGAGCATGAACCGGTCGTACTTCCTTCCCGCTTTCCGAACCTGTTGGTCAACGGGGTGTCGGGGATTGCGGTCGGAATGGCGACGAACATTCCGCCGCACAATTTAGGAGAAGTGATCGACGGAGTTCATGCTTTGATCGAGAATCCGGAGATCAGTTCGCTGGAATTGATGGATTATATCAAAGGTCCGGATTTTCCGACGGCAGGTTATATTCTGGGTCGCTCGGGGATCCGTCAAGCGTATACGACAGGTCGCGGCTCCATTACGATGCGAGCCAAGACCACGATTGAGGAACACAACAACAAAGCGCGTATCGTGGTAGAGGAGCTCCCTTATCAGGTCAATAAGGCCCGTTTGGTTGAAAAAATCGCTGAGTTGGTCCGCGAGAAGAAGATCGACGGCATCACCGACTTGCGCGACGAGTCCGACCGTACAGGGATGCGCGTCGTCATCGAGCTTCGCCGGGACGTTAATCCGAACGTCGTACTGAACAATTTGTACAAGCATACGGCGCTGCAAAGCACGTTTGGCATTAATATGCTGGCAATCGTCAACAATGAACCGAAGATTCTGACGCTGAAGGACGTTCTGAGTCATTATCTGAAGCATCAGGTGGAGGTTGTTCGCCGGCGTACGGAATTCGATTTGAAAAAAGCCGAAGCCCGGGCGCATATCCTGGAAGGCTTGCGGATTGCCTTGGATCATATCGACGAGGTCATTGCCTTGATCCGGGGATCCAAATCGGATGAGGAAGCCCGCGAAGGCTTGATGACTCGTTTTGGACTCAGCTTCGAACAGGCACAGGCGATTCTCGACATGAGACTCCGCCGTTTGACCGGTTTGGAACGCGAGAAGATCGAAGACGAATATAACGAATTGCTGCAGAAGATCGCTGAATATCGTGAAATCCTGGCCAACGAACACCTTGTACTCAAGATTATCGGCGAAGAGTTGCAGGAAATCCGTGAGAGATTCGCTGATGAACGTCGTTCGGAAATTACGATCGGCGAAGAGAGCATTCTTGACGAGGATTTGATCCCACAAGAAGAAGTGGTCATTACGATTACGCATACCGGCTACATCAAACGGTTGCCGGTAACGACGTACCGTAGCCAGAAGCGGGGCGGACGGGGCGTTGTCGGGATGGACACCAAGGATAATGACTTCGTGGAGCATCTGTTCGTAACGAACTCCCATCATTATCTGATGTTCTTTACCGACCGTGGGAAGGCTTACCGGCTCAAAGCGTATGAGATTCCAGAGCTGGGCCGTACCGCGCGGGGGACGCCAATCATCAACCTGATCCAGATCGAGCAGGGGGAGACGGTCAACGCGGTAATTGAGGTCGAACGCTTTGACGACGATAAGTACTTGTTCTTCGCCACGAAGAATGGCATCGTAAAGAAAACGCCGATCGAAGACTATATCAATATCCGCAGAGGCGGTTTGATCGCGGTTAACCTGCGAGAGGATGATACGTTGATCGACGTGAAGCTGACCTACGGTAATGAGGAAGTCATCATGGGTACAGCTCAAGGCATGTCGATCCGGTTCCCGGAAAGCGATGTACGCTCGATGGGCCGGGCAGCTACCGGGGTCAAAGGCATCACGTTGGATGACGACGACGCGGTTATTGGCATGGACGTGGTCATTCCGGGCCAAGACGTGTTGATCGTTACTGCCAAAGGTTACGGCAAGCGGACGCCGGTTTCGGAATACCGCTCGCAAAGCCGCGGCGGGAAAGGGATCAAAACGATAAATGTAACGGACAAGAACGGGACGGTTGTCGGACTCAAGGTCGTTAAGGATGACGAGGACCTGATGATCATTACCGCGAGCGGTACGTTGATCCGGACGAGCATGGAGGGAATCTCCACCATGGGTCGGAATACCCAAGGCGTGAAGCTGATCAACATCCGCGAGGACGATTCTGTTGCGACCGTTTGCCGCTCGGACAAGAGCGAGGAAGAGGATCAAGACGGGGATGCCGAACTCTCGGAAGATCAAGATCAAGCGGTTGAAGGCAATGAAGCAGAATCCGGACAGGATAACGCCGAAGAATAATCTATAGCATCGATAAGGACTCCTGAGACACCCGTTTCAGGGGTCTTTTTTTGTTTTCTTTTCTCCTCTAAAAAAGAAAGATTGCTAGCTATTTTAACCACGTACTATAATGGGAATAGCGGCTTCTAGTTCTTTGTTCCTAGAATATGTAAAATTGTAGAGACTCAGAACCCTAGTCTTACCCTAAGGAGAGAATAAAGGATGGTTAGTATCTCAATCGCGGATGTCAAACCGGGAGTAAAGTTGTTGAGTCATGTTTATAGTCCATTGGGCGGTCTTTTGCTGCAAAAGGGCAAGGTTTTGCTTCCGAGAGATTTGGATATCTTACGCGCCTTTATGGTCCGGCAGGTTGAAGTAGAAGATTTTGCGGTTCCTGAGCGAAAGGGAGCTGTAGAAGCCACGGAATCGCCAAGGACGGCCTTGGTGGGCACAGCTGCGGTGGCAGATAACGCAAAACAAGAGGAGATCAGCACATTAACCTCGTTGTACCGCGAATATGATCGGATGCTGCACTTGACGAAAAGTGCCTTTCAATCCGTGCTCGCCTCAGAATTGCCGATCTACGAGCTTCGTCATCAGTTGGAGGCGCTCGTGCGTCAGCTAAAGCATTATCATGCGTTGACGTTTATCCCACGCAATATGAACGAATACGATTATTTGTATCATAATGCCATTCTTACCTCCTTGACCTCTTATCTGCTGGCGCAATGGCATGGATTGCCTCAGAAGGATTGGATGCAGGTGGCTTTTGCTGGACTGCTTCACGATATCGGGAATACGAAAATCGATCCGGCGATCCTCTATAAACCAACTCAACTGTCTTCGGACGAAGCCGAGGAAATGCGGATGCATACGACTTACGGCTATCAACAGCTACGCAAAACGGCAGCGATTAATGAGGGTGTGCGGCTGACCGCGCTGCAGCACCACGAGAAGATGGACGGTACCGGTTATCCGTTCCACTTGACCAGCGACAAGATTCATATTTACGCGAAGATCGTAAGCGTTGCGGATATCTTCCATGCCATGACGTTGAACCGTCGTTATCGCAAAGCGAAATCGCCTTATTTGGTTCTGGAGGAAATTCGGTCTGAGGCTTTCGGTAAACTTGATCCTGGCGTTGTGCAAACTTTTGTTGATAAGGTCACTCAGTTCCACCACGGGACGCGGGTGCGCTTAAACAACGGGAGTGAAGGGGAAATTGTATTCTCCGATCGGAATCATCCTACGCGCCCGATGGTATCGGTTCAAGGTCAAATCGTTAATTTGGTCGTGGAGCGACAGCTGCATATTGAGGAAGTTCTTTCCTAGGGTTGATTTTTGGGGGTAGTTTGGGGTATATTATTATTTACCCGCTGAAATTTGTAAGACGATGAGTTATGAACTAGAATTCACCGATCGATAAAAAAACTCTTGCAATATTTCTTACAGGGTGATATACTATAAAAGTTGTCGCCGATAAGACGATAACGAAAGTTGATCTTTGAAAACTGAACAACGAGTGAGTAATACAATGAGATTTTAAA
>RCUU01000613.1_pt1 | contig 19259 bp, 12 predicted proteins | sample 2166211 | NCBI WGS metagenome assembly RCUU01 (sample SAMN09932620, study PRJNA488358) | compost metagenome | feature: garden; material: soil; isolation source: compost soil in phenylacetic acid-enriched culture | place: Germany: Experimental Botanical Garden Goettingen | collected 2016-01-27
CCAACGATCAGAACGGCTTGAACACAGACATGCAATTCTATCCGTAATTGTAGCTTCTCCTGCCTTTATAATGATCTCGGATGAGGAAAATTTCTTTAACAGAAGCAGTGAGATTCTAGAATAGAGATCTCCAAGTCGCCTCGATAATCGAGAAAGACTTGATCCAAGACAGCTTGAAATTGCAATTTAGCTTGAACATACATATCAGTGATAGACTCAAATTGTCTATACGTCCTGAGTAGGGAGAGGCTACTAAGCACACGTATATTGCTTACCTCCGTTTGATGTAATTTAAAAGTAGTTGTCGTTATTATTTCCAAAGCTTCAGGACAGCTTGAAGTTTCTGTGCGAGCGCGGAATTGTGCATTCGCTGCGGTTTCAGGAAGTGGTTGAGATCCTTAAGGAAAAGCGGGATGAGACCTCTATATCTCTCTGCAGTGATACTTGGCTGTGGGGAGTTTTTTTGTGCTTATTGAAGAAATTCGGGTTTGAGATTCGTGGTGACCGTTGAGCTAACCAGCTAATAGCTTGTCAAGATTACTAGTAAAGTGTACCTAAATCATGTGGCATAGTAAAAAAAAATACCAAATAACCCGACATGAGCAAAGGAACGGCTATGCGAATGACGTTCATATCCATAAATGATTCCAAATCAATCGAACGTGACAAGAATGTAACATTTCCCCTCCTGCTTGTTATATGAATCGAACGACAGTGCCTGATATAAAAAATATACTAAGTGTATAAGAATTGCCAGTTTAATCTGGCATAGTTAACCCTGTCTTAGGTCTGAATACAGCTGCAGTTCTTCGAATATGGTTGTTGGTTTTACCAAGTTCAAATGAAATGAAAGTAAGGAGAGGATTTTAATTGAACAAAAATAAGAAGAGAACTCGCCGCATGATCGGCATCCTGACGGCTCTACTGACGATTAGCCTCGCTGCAGAAACAAGCACGTACGCTCAGCAGCCGCCTGAATCGAACGTGACTGCCTCCGTCAAACACCTGGCCTCATTCAGCAGTACCGCCCATCCGCTGTTGGAAAGCGCGGCCTCGAAAGATAATACAAGCGGGCCGCGTGAAGCGAAGGAAGTTGAGGCGTTCCTGGACGCTTTTTTTGCCAAGGATGCCATAAAGCAAAAGGCAGGGGCCGTTACGGTATCCGTCGTTCAGGATGGAAAAGTGCTTGTATCCAAAGGCTACGGTGTAACCGACCAAACGTCGAAGTCGCCGGTAGACGCAAGCCGGACCACTTTCCGGGTCGCCTCGGTATCCAAAGTATTTACCGCAGCGGCTATCATGCAACTCGTCGATCAGGGGAAGATTTCACTGCAAGACAATATTGAAGAGTATTTGGACGGTTACAAATTAACCAATCCCTTTGATGTACCGGTTACGATAGAGAATTTGTTGACGCATACGAGTGGTTTTGAAGTGCGTGAACCTTCAGAAGCTAGCTTTTTGACCGATGCTTCCCAAAAGCCGATCTCGCTCAAAGAAAGCATTTTCGATCTGCTCCCGCCGGTCATTCGCAAGCCCGGAACGTCATACATGTACGATAACTTCGCATCAAGGCTGCTAGGATACATTGTCCAACAGGCAAGCGGTGAGCCCTTTGGGAGCTATATGAAAAAACATCTGCTTCAACCGCTCGGTATGACTTCAAGCGATTTTAACCTGACTAAGGAGTTGGCTGGACGATTGGCAACTTCTTACGATGCAGAGGGCAGTGCCATGCCGGTGTTCAATTTTTCGCCGAGCGAGTGGCCGGAGGGCAGCATGGTATCGACAGCCTCCGATATGGCGCTGTTTATGAAAGCTTTTCTTGGCGATGGTAGGGCGGATGACGGAACTGTTATCCTGTCACCTGAATCGGTCAAGGCAATGTCGACCTACCATATAGCCATTCATCCGGATTTGCCTGATATGACATATGGCTTTGAATCGCCTTATTTTCCATACAAAACGAACGGCGAAGACGTAATCTCCAAAGGCGGCGACATTCTTGGCTTCAGTTCATTGCTATGGCTTCTGCCCGACCGCAAAACGGGTGTCTTCGTTTCTTACAATGCGAATCAGGATTTGCGTGACGACTTATTTATCGCCTTTATGGATCATTACTACGACGGTCGTGAATCAACATTCGGGCCAGAGGGCTTCAAGCCGCAGTCCGAGGAGGTTCTCGCCAAGTTCGTAGGTTTGTATTCCGATTTACGAATTAAATTACTGACGAGAGTCGAAGTGTCAGGCAACAGCACTCTGATTGTAAGTGACCATATAGGGGGCCGTCATGAGCTGAAACAGGTGGATGATATGCTGTTCATTGATGAACAGGGCAAGCCGCTTGCATTCAAGTTGGATGCTGACGGCCGTATCATTTATTTAAAATACTCTAATGTATACAGCTATTCGGCCAAAATACCGGAGAAACCGGTCGGATTCCCGGATGTATTGGCAGATCATCCGTATGCGAGCTACATTCTCGGACTGAAGTCGCTCGGCTATTTGAAGGATGATCCGACAAAGCCGTTTCAACCTCTGCAAGTCGTCACCCGCGGAGAGTTTATCCATGCTTTTAACGCGATATGGAGCATCCCGGAATCCGCAAACCCGTCCGCTTTTATGGATGTTGAGAATTCTCCGTTTCGAAAAGATATTCAAGCGGCAGTCGAATCTGGCTTGCTGCAGGGAACGGGGGAAGGCTTGTTCAAACCAGACCGTCCTATCCGCCGCGAAGATGCAGCCGCTATCGTGTTTCGCTTACTAGCGGGATCGGGGATTAGGGTGCCAGATTCCACGGCTGCGCTCGCACCCGGCACGTCGAAATGGGCAGTCGATGCTGTCAGCTCTGTTGTTATCTGGAAGCTTCATGGGCCGGAAGTGACCGAATCAAATGGCATGATTGACTATGGTTCGCGGCGGGCGCTAAATAAACAGGAACTGGCGGCGCTGCTGTTCACGATGCTTCTTCCAGAATAAGTAATCAGGCATATATTATTTAAGAGGGCGATTATTTGCCTCTCTTTTTTCTTTTTGATCGGAAGAACATTTCAATCGATCTTTTATCGTGGAAAGAACGGTGGAATGCCAAGCTGAGGTGGTATGATAGAGAAAGTTATGGATCGTCACAGCAGGGAGCAATATTGCATGAAGAAGCCTCCAAAACCATTATTGAAATGGACTTGGAGGCTTCATGTTCTAATCAATGAAGCTCCGGAAAATCCCTGGAGCAATAAATCATTGACGTTTGCGCTTGTTCGAAAGGGCGAACAGGAGGCCGCCAAACGTCACGAGCGCAATAAAAATCAGCATCATATTACTGTAAAGCGCGGCTGCTTGACTGGTTACGGTCGCGATTAGGGGGGAGTTCAGCCACGGCTTCGTCAGCAGTCCGCCCACACCGGCAATGCCAATACCTTCGGCAAGGAAACAGGCGAAGTTGAGCATGCCCATGCCGGAACCTGCTTCATCCGGTTTCAGCGTCTTGGCGACACTCGCCGAAATGACAGTTTTTACAAACGAAAGACCGCCAAACGTTAGAATCACCGAACCTGTAATAAGCCAAGGCGCTCGGTCCGTATAGAAGAGTACGATCAGAAAACCGGCGACAATCATGCCGAGTCCGGACAACATCGCGGCGATATGGCCCCGGCGGTCAGCCAGCATCCCGCCGAGCATCCCGAACAAGATGACGCTCAATGTGCCCGGGAACAGAATGGCGCTTCCGATGAGGCCGGTCGGCATATGGTACACCGCTCTCATCAGATAAGGCACCATGGATAAGAAACCGGCGACCGTGCCGAGCAGCAAGGCACCGGTGAGTACACCGGCAATATACCTTTTTTTCCGAAACAGGAACGGTTCCAGGAATGGTGCCTGTTGCCGGCGGATATGAAGAGCGAGAAGCCCGAACAAAACCAGACTTGCAGTCAGGTAAATCCAATGGTACAGCGTCGTGAACAGCGCAAACGAGAGAATGCCGACGGATAGCAGAACGACGCCGGTAAAATCGAATGATTTTCTTTCCGAAGTCTCGTCAGGCAGTGTCCGTAGTACGAAAGGAAGGGCTAGCAGCGACAGCAATGGCAGTGCAAATAACAAGGACCAATGAATATAGTCGGAAGTCGCACCTCCGATGACCGGGCCGAGCCCCTCTCCAAATGCAACCACAGAGCCAATCAGGCCGAACGCCTTGCCCTGTTTTTCCGGTTCGACAATCTTGACGATGATCACCATAATAAGCGATGGAACTGCCGAAGCACCAACTCCTTGAAAAAAACGCGCGATCAGCACGCCCGGATACCAGGTATGACACAATAGGCCGACAATTGAACCGAAACCGTAGGTCAGCATCCCGAATAACAGCAGCTTTCTCATGCCTGTATGTTCTGATATCTTGCCGTATACAGCGATGCCAATGGCGAAAGATAGCGAGAAGCAGGTATTGGTCCAATTGGACGCCGACGGTGCAATATCAAAATAAGCGGCAATATCCGGCAATGATACGTTAAACATGGTTTCGTTCATAACACTGAAAAACGTCAAAATGCTCAGCCAAAGGATGAATCGTGACGCGTGAACTTCATTTCGATGTAGCACTTGCATATAACCCCTTTAAGATGAAGGGGAATCGCAGTTTATAGGGTCAATTATGCGTCTTCCCCTAAATGTTGTACCCTAACAGAATTGTTTTGCTGCATGATATAATACGCCTCCAAATAAGGGAAATGAGAAAAATAACCAATTCAATTGTATCATATCCTGTTAAAAGACGTATGCGATATTCATTGAAGTGAACCATCAAATCCGAATATACCGGAATTCATCCAATAGATCGGAGTGTAATCGGAATGCGGCAACCTAATCTCATTCGAAAGGAGTATTGCATGAAATTGCAAAAAAAATATCGTACACGATTCGAACACGACCTAAGATTAATAATTTATATATTTAATTTACAGTAATATCATAGTTATCACCTACTGGTTTACCATTCGTATCTTGTATCCATAAAAGGTTACCCCTTGATCGGTGATCTGTTCCAATATTGGCTTTATACCAACCCAAATGCCCCGTGACAACTCAAAAAGTACCCACTAGATTAACCAAGAAAAAGTCGCCATACCATATCTACTGCAACCTGCATAACCCGGTGAACTGGTTGCCTTGGTCAGAAGAAGCTTTTGATAAAGCTAAACAGGACAACAAGCCCATCTTCCTTTCTATTGGGTATAGCTAGTTATTGACCAAAACTAGAAAAGGATAATCCGTAATATGATCTGATGTCAGGTAATTCTGCCTCTACAATTACCTTCGTTTCTTAATCGGGTTTGCAAAAATAAAAGAAATCAGTTATATTCAATGTAATTAGATAATCTAACTATAGGAGTAAGGAGGTATACAAATTGAAAAGAAAGCCTGCCAAGGAATATACGACCGAGCAACAATTACCGAGACTTGGAACATCACCCTATTTGAAGTTGATGGAGCGTACAGCCTCATCTGATACAAATCTAAATTCAGCGCATCTGGGACTTATTATGCTCTGGCTGGGAGATAACGTTTTGGACATGGTGGATATTGATTTAGCTGCTTTTGACATCACGGAGAGCAAGCTGGATCTATTACTCCTATTATCCCTTCACGCAGATCAGGAGTTGGTTACACCTTCATCCATAGCAGACCGATTGGGGATTCGTCGATCGTCCGTAACGGCCTTGTTAATATGGCTGGAGAAAAAAAGTTTGATTGTTCGTGAACCGTATGCCAAGGATGGTCGTATGACTCACGTTCGTATTAGCGCTGAAGGCAGTACGCTTGTGAATCAAATATTGCCTACGTTCTGGACTACTTGCGCATCCCTTGTTGATGAATTAGATAAAGAAGAGCAAGCGGTGTTCCAAAAAGTGATGGTTAAACTAAATGCAAGCTTAGAAAAACGACTTGGATCGGGTAGATAATTTTTTTGGTCATATAGTTAGATAATCTAATTACCTCAGATCGGAGTTGTTGAATATGAGTCTGATTTGAGAACCGTGATGGATATTACAACATGAAGGTATGTGATACAAAATGAAACAAACTCAGTATTCCGGGGACCAGCAGCAGAGTCGTGAACAGCATTTTATATCGCTGAGAATCATGTTTAAAGAGATGTTCTTACACACAAGATCACAATGGGTCTTGCTTATGCTTGGTGCCGTCACAGTGATAGCCATTTCCATTCTTGAATTTATGATCCCTCAGTTAACTAAAGAGATCATAGACCAGATCATTCCTGAAAAGAGGTATTACGCGCTACTAGAAACGGGAGGTCTTATCCTGCTAGCTGCTTTGCTGCTGGGGATACTTAACTTCAGTAGCAGTTATGTAATGACACTTGTTAGTCAGAAGGCAATTCTCCAGTTGCGAAACAAATTGCACAAACACACATTAAGTTTGGATTTGAAATTTTTTGACCGTAATCGGACCGGGGATCTAATGGCAAGGTTAACGAGTGATGTAAATCAACTACAGGAACTGGTTTCGGCCGATAGCCTGTCCCTCATAGCGGATGTCATCACCTTCGCTGCGATCGTGGGGTACTTATTATATACGGACTGGCAGCTAGCATTAATTACACTTATTACCTTGCCTTTCTTATTTGTAACATCACGATATTTCAGCCAACGCATTAAGAGTGCTTACAGAACGGTACGTCACATATCAGCTCAGATAAACAACTCACTTCAAGATACGTTGTCAGGCATACGGATGATTAAGTCTTTTGCAAGTGAAGATGCGGAAGCTAAGCAGTTCGAGGCATTGAGCGAACAGCATCGGATAGCCACAGTCTTTGCTTCAAGGTTATCGGGAACTTTCTCGCCAATTATCGATTGGCTGAATTATGTAGGTATGACGTCGGTGCTCTTGTTCGGAGCGTGGCAGGTTATGCATGGGAACATGTCCGTTGGTGATATCGTAGCTTACTTAGCTTACTTACGTTTGTTGCAAGCGCCTATCCGCTCCTTTAGCAGAATGATTACTAAAGTGCAGCAATCGGCAGCAGCATTCGAGCGCATTCAAGAAGTCTTAGCAACCGTTCCAGAGGTTTACGATAAGGAAGGAGCGATTGTTCTGCCGCCAGTAAAAGGACAAATTGTGTTTGATGATGTTGAGTTTGCTTATGAAGAAGGACATCCCATTCTACAAAACTTCCAATTGCGGCTTCCATGTAACCAAACTACGGCTTTGGTTGGTTCGTCAGGATCAGGAAAGTCAACGATTGCTTATTTGATTGCCCGTTTGTACGACGTTCAGCGAGGAGACATCTTTATTGACAGTTATCCGTTAACGGAAGTGACGGTGAAGTCGCTTCGTCAGCAGATGGGGATCGTATCTCAGGACGTAATCCTCCTCAATGGCACGATACGTGAAAATATTGCGTACGGTAGACCTCAGGCCACAGATGATGAGATTATAGCGGCGGCCCATGCTGCAAACGCCCATGAGTTTATTTCAGCTTTTCCAATGGGCTATGATACGCCCATCGGTGAAAGAGGGGTCAAGCTCTCTGGAGGACAAAAGCAAAGATTGTCGATCGCCAGAGCTTTCTTGACCAATCCTCGCATTCTTATTTTGGATGAAGCTACGGCTGCTCTGGATACCGAATCTGAACAACGTATTCAGCATGCGTTATCTGTGCTTCTTCCAGGCCGTACTTGTCTGGTTATCGCCCATCGTCTTTCCACGATTCAAAATGCCGATCAAATTGTTGTATTGGAGCATGGAGAGATTGTGGAGCTGGGAAATCATGAAAACCTGCTCCGCCGGAATGGGCGATACAAGGAACTATACGAAATGCAATTTCCAACGAAATCTAACTTCGAACAAATTTTATAATTGAGGTGTAATATGAACAATCCAATTAATGCTACGGGTACAACTAGAAATTATCCACTTATGACTATCATCCTTTGCTGGACCGGCCTTGTTGTCATGTCCAGTCTATACGTAACAATTCCGCTAATTACATTGTTTGCACAGCTTTTTGAAATTTCCACGACGAATGCTGCCGCTGCGGGAAGTACTTTTTCGATAGGCTTTGCCATTGGTTGTTTAATCTATGGCGCGCTGTCCGATAAATACGGACGGAAGACTGTTATATTTGCAGGGCTTCTTTTCCTGGCATTGATCTCATTAATTCTGGGAACCGTTCACAGCTTTGCATGGATCCTGGTTTTAAGAGGACTACAGGGAGCAGCAGCAGCAACCTTCTCTCCAGTAGCACTTGCCTATGCGGTGGAGATGTATCCAGCGGAAAAACGGGTAACTACCATTGGTTTTATCAGTACAGGATTTCTGATTGCAGGTATTGTTGGTCAAGTGGTTAGTAGTATGCTCAGTGAGCATTATGGGTGGAACGCTGTTTTTTATATTCTTGCCGTTGTTTATGCGGTGACCGCCATATTAGTGTTCTTCTTCCTTCCAAAAGGAGGTATCCAGCAGGCACACGCCAATATCTGGGAGCCTATTAAGCAAATTGGCAAAGTGTTTGTTCAAAAACAATTGGTGTTATGTTATCTGGTGGCATTCGTTCTGCTTATGTCTTTTGTAAGCATGTATACAGTACTGGGTAACTATCTAAGCTCAGCTCCATTTGAGCTAAGCAAGCAAGAAATTCTTTCTGTTCGTTTTGTCGGCATATTAGGCATGCTCGTTTCTCCATTCGCGGGAAGAATATCCAAGCGTGTCGGCGTAGGTATAACGCTTCGCGGTGGATTGTTGCTAGCGATCATTGGTTTGGCGTCTATGGGGATGATTTCTAATCTGCCACTTCTTATTGTGATGAGCATCCTTTTTGTGGGGGGGATCGCACTAGCCGTTCCTTCACTTGTTTCGCTTGTTGGGCAATTGGGCGGCAAGATGCGCGGGATAGCTGTATCCGTATATACTTTTATATTGTTTACAGGCACAAGCTTCGGTCCGATTATCTCGCTTCAATTGATGAATCATGCAAGTTATTTAATTACATTTCTTCTATTGGCATGTATTCTGTGCATTGGGTTGCTAGCAGCATGTCTTATTCATCTTGAGGAGGCGGGGGAGTTAAACAGCCAGTAAATTTGTACGGATCGGATCTGGAAAGTTAGCAATAAGATGTTTATAATAAGCGATATCTATAAAAACTTCCACCAGGCGTGTTGGTGGGAGTTTTTTTGTTATTGGTTAGCAAACTTTTTCTTCATGTGATAGTATTTCACTAAAATACTGGGATGACTATTTAGGGGATCAATGTTAGTGAGAGGGGAAAAGTCGTGTCGATTCGGATAAAATTACTGTTATCTTATACGGGAATGCTAGTCGTTAGTTTACTTATCATCGTAATGACGGCAGCTTTATTTACAATTGCATCAACTGGAGATGTTCATAGTCTTCGGGATTTTTATAAAGTGCACTATCAATTAAATCCGTTGTCGGAGCAAGAAGAATCAATTTTTTTAGAATTAAAATATTTAGCTAAGCATGATCCGGATGAATTGCAAAACAAGGAATTGTTACAGGAATATGATTTTAAGCTGAAGACAGAGAAAGCAGGACTATTTGTAAGACGATTGAATGATCCTATTTTTGAATCACGCACCTTCAATCAACCTGAATTAAAGGAAGCCCTGCCTCCTTATGATTTGAATAACTATCAGATTCGTAACACATTTAATATCAAAGAGCGATTTTATGGGTATGCCAAATTTGACTTTAAGTATTCGGATGGTGCGAAAGGTAGTGTTTTTGTAATAAAAGAACATAGTCCCTTTGCGGAACTCACTCGGAGGCTGTTGCCGATCTTTTCGTTGATACTGATTGGCGTTCTTGTGGTTGCGAATATGTTATTATATCGCTGGATTACCCGAAGTGTTATTAAGCCGCTGAATAAATTAAGGGATTCCGCAGAACGGATTCAAGAGGGTGATCTTCAATTTGAGCTTAACCTGCAATCCAAAGACGAGATTGGGCAATTAAATCAAGCGTTCGAGACGATGAGACAGAGGTTGCAAGAATCCGTGAGCCTTCGTCTGCAATATGAGGAGAATCGAAAAGAGTTAATCTCAAATATTTCACATGATTTACGTACTCCGATTACGAATATAAAAGGTTTTATTGAGGGCATACGAGATGGCGTCGCCAATACACCAGAGAAAATGGATATGTACGTCGACATTATTTATAACAAAACGATTGGAATGGATAAATTGGTTGATGAATTGTTCCTGTATTCCAAACTGGATTTGAATCAGGTCCCATTTTCGTTCGAATCGGTTGATATGATTGTCTTCCTTGAGGATTGTATTGAAGAGATGCGCTACAACAACGAAAATAAAGGGGTTTCATTTCAGCTAGATGAGCATAACTCTGAACGTATTGAGGTTCTTGCAGATTTGGATAAATTAAAACGGGTATTATTGAACGTCATTGGAAATGCGCTGAAGTATATGGACAAACCGCATCCATTCATTCGTTTTTCTCTGCAAGCGGATAGCAAATGGGTGACTGTTGAAGTGAAGGATAATGGAATGGGGATTGATGCTGAGGCGTTACCACATATCTTCGAACGGTTTTATCGCGCGGAGCCTTCTCGAAACTTATCGACAGGCGGCAGTGGACTTGGTCTTGCGATAGCTCGTCAGATTATTGAAGGGCATGGTGGGTCGATATGGATGGAAAGTGAACAAGGTGTGGGTTCCAGCCTGTTCTTTACTTTAAAGCGAACGACCGACAAAGGAGGAAATCATTCGCATGACACGGATTCTGATTATTGAAGATGAGACAACGATAGCCCAACTGGAAAAAGATTATTTTGAGCTGAACGGTTTTGCCGTTGATATATGTCATACAGGCCATGAAGGGCTGCAACATGCACTTGAAGGGGATTACAATCTTATTATCGTTGATCTACAGTTACCTGGTATCGATGGTTTTGAATTGTGCCGCCGGATTAGGGAAGCGAAGGAAGTTCCAATCTTTATCGTCTCTGCGAAAAAAGAGGAGATTGATAAACTTCGGGCGTTTAATCTTGGAGCGGATGATTATATTACGAAGCCTTTTAGTCCAAGTGAATTAGTGGCAAGGGCGAAGGCACACTTAACACGATATGAACGCATGCGCAGTAAGCTAGAACCTATAGAAAAGCATGTGATCCAAATCCGTGGAGTTCATATCGATAAAAATTCCCGCAGGGTATTTGTGCGTAATTCTGAGGTTTTGTTTACAGCGCGGGAGTTTGATTTACTGGTCTTTTTAGCGAGTCATCCGAATCGGGTGTTTAGCAAAGATGATCTATTCGAACGGATCTGGGGGATGGATTCCAGTGGGGATATCGCAACGGTTACGGTTCATATTCGCAAAATCCGTGAAAAGCTGGAATCAGACCCCTCAAATCCACAGTATATTGAAACGGTATGGGGTGCAGGGTACCGATTTACGGTGTAATGACGTTATTTTAGGCAATTTTCGATAATTTTAAGATCTAGTTTATATTTTGTTAATAAATCGTTTCTTGGGAGTTTATTTCTTTCCATTATCATTCAGTTATAGGCATGAGCAACAAATAACTTAATGATTCTTGAGGGGGAAATACAATGAAATTCGTTTCTAAAAAAGCAGCAGCATTAATGGTCGCAGCAACATTAGGTGCAACCTCCTTACCCTTTGCGGTCTTAAATGTGCAAGCAGCACCTGCATTAAGCAATATGGGGATATCCGCAGCATCACCTAAGTTATCAGATACAGAAATTCAAGCAGCAGTTGAAGTACTTGTAGGACTGGGTGTGTTACAGGGTTATGCAGATCATTCGATGGGTGTACACCATTCAATCAATCGAGCAGAATTAGCAAAAATGGTAGTGTTGACCTTTAATTTACAAGGTTCCGAGGAGAATGTTGTTCCATTCACCGATGTGAACTCGAATGCATGGTATTACAAATATGCGTCAGTCCTTGTAGGTTTAGGGATCATGGAAATGGAGGAAGGTAAGTTTAACCCTAAGGAAACGGTAACGGATGAAGAGCTTGTGCAAGTCGTATCGAAGGCGTTGAAACGTGATGTCTTATCGGTTAACTACTGGGTAAATCACTTGAAATCCACTGCTGAACCCGTAACACGCGGAGAAGTAGCGGCCTTGTTGAATACAGCGCGGAAAGCAATGCCTTCCGATAAAGCCCAAATTACGAGTGTGAAATCGATCAATGACATTACATTAATCGTGACACTAGATGCACCTTTGACAGCTGAGAATGAAGTGTTTGCTAAAGCGAAAGAAGATTTTGTATTTAATGAAGGTCTGACTTTGACAAATATGCCACGTCTGAAATCAGGTTCCATTGCAACGTACATCGTTCCTACATCGGTTCAAAAGGCTGGGACCACTTATAACTTAACATACAAGGGTAAAAAGGCAGGATCATTTGTAGGAAACGCCGATAAGTTGGATATGACGACAACCAGTCAGGTAACTAACGATACCTTTGAGATCGAAGCACTGAAAACAAATGGCGTCATTGATTATGGATACGTCATCTCTGCATACAGTGGTGGTCGTGGTGCTAACGCATTTGTTTTGGATGAGAATAACAGAGCGAATGGCATCACGTATCAAATCATTCCTTCCATGCAAGGTAGACAAGTAACGATTACACCAGAAGGCGGGGCATCCATCGTTGCCAAGTATGTTCCATTTACACAATCAACAGATGGTAAGATTGAGCCGAAATTCCGGCTTCCTGAAGGACAAGTCTTGAAGCCGGGTGTGAAATACACGGTGACTTCCGATTGGGCCAATATAGCAAATCCATCCTTCGTAGCCAAAGAAATAACGTCATTACAAATCGCTGGTGCGGAAGCGGTTAGCGAAACTTCCATTAGTGTAACCTTGGCTCAAGATCCTGGGGATGAATTATTTTCGGGTCGTAGTGTAGAACTAGTAGCTCCAAACGGAGACAAATTAGTTGCAACGTATAAATTCTCCAGTCGTAAAGGTGCCGTAGGTATATTTGATATTACGAATAACGGTAAATTGGCTGCAGGAACAACGTATACTGTAACACCACTGGGCGCATGGGCAACTTCCCAAACCTCATTAACTTCGAAATAAGGAGAATCTATATGAAAGGTGTTGATTGCCATGCGCTTTCTCGTGTTAACACTTATGCTCTTTATTTCAGGATGTCAGACAGATTATACTAAGGTGTTAAATAATGAAGAGCAGCAATCAACGCAGGAGGTGAATACTAAAATGGATAAGTTGAACCAAGCACTGTTAGCTGCTGCTGAGCAAGGTGATAAGGATGCTATAGCAAAACTGCTAGCTGATGGTGCAGATATTGATGCTACAGACCATGAGGGTAGAACGTCCGCTATGATCGCCGTACACACGAATCAACTGGAGTTATTCAAATTTTTGCTTGAAAAAGGTGCTAACATCAATATTCGCGATAACCGCTCGGATAATCCTCTTCTTTATGCAGGCGCTGAGGGTATGCTTGATTTTGTGAAGGTATCCATTGCTGCAGGCGCAGATACTTCCATTTTGAACAGATTTGGGGGAACCGCGCTTATCCCTGCTGCTGACCGTGGTCATGTGGACATTGTAAAAGAACTTCTTACAAGTTCTGACGTCAATATTGACCATGTTAATAATCTTGGTTGGACTGCATTACTTGAAGCTATCATACTGGGCGATGGAGGGAAAGAACATCAGGCTATAGTCCAACTGTTAGTCCATCATGGTGCGTACATTCATCTTGCAGATTCTAATGGAATTAGTCCCTTGCAGCATGCGCAAAATAGGGGATACCAAGAAATGATAGAAATGTTGAAAGAATAAGAGGAATATACAGATATAATTTATAGAAATAACTGTTATTCCTGGATTAAATCTAACGCATGAACTTTTTTAATAAAGGGAACTCCGTTCAATTTGGAGTTTCCTTTTTTTGTTTTTGAAACTAGGATTACATTCATCTACAGACCTTATAATATAGTATAATCAGACTATAATGTTCAATCATGGAAGATGGGAATAGAGTACTACTAAATTTTTATCGAAGAATGAGGCGTGCATGAGAACTTTGGAGAATAATATGAAGAAAAGTCATATATTGTACATAATAGTATTTATCAGTCTCCTGCTTTTGGTGCGTTGGGGCTGGCATAATCATTTTTCGTTGTCCAATCCACCTGCTGTGAAGCAAGGTGTGTTAGATTTGCGTGGGTTGGACATTGAATCCTTAAGCTCCTTTCCACTGGATGGAGAATGGGAGTTTTACCCTGAACAATGGGTGAATACCACCAACATGGATAGTGTTTCTAAGGGACAGAGGCTACAAGTTCCGGGTAACTGGAATGCTATATTCAAGCCTGAAGAGCAAAAAAAGGCATATGGCTACGGAACTTATCATTTACGAATTCTGCTGGATCAACCCTTATCTGAGCCACTTAGCTTTTGGTTCCAATCCATCTATACGGCTTCTGAAGTGGAGATTAATGGAACAGTTCTCTCACGCTTTGGAGTCTTATCTGATGAGAAGAAAGGCCACCTTTCTGTGACGAAGTCATTCCTCTTCAGTTATACACCTAAAGATCAGCATCAACTGGATCTGTTTGTTCGGGCGTCCAATTTTGAGTCTCCGTTAAAAGGAGGCCTCGTTCGATCCGTGGAGTTTGGGATTCAACATGAAGTGGATACCATATACTGGAATTCTATAGGTTTGCAGCTAGTCGTAGGGGTAATGCTACTATTACATGGATTGTATTTATTTATCATCTATTTAATGGATGTGCGAAAAACAGAGTTGCTTATTTTCTTTTCGATGATGGTCGCAGCGGCTGTCTCTATTGGGGTTGAACATAATGGACTATTGTACCGATTTCTCCAGGTTGATTTTGCCTGGACATTGAGGTTAAAGGTTCTTTCGTACTTAGGGTTTTGCTTGTTCATGTTCCTGATGGGAAGAGAGCTTTTGGGAAATCGGCGGAAAGGCAAGGCTTTTTACAGTTACCTCCTCTCACTCTTCAGTTTTATCCTGTTTATAATCGTTGGTCCAGAAGAGACCGTGCTGTATTTGATCGAAAAAGGGTTCTATATGATCTTGTATTACGTTCCAGTATTTTGGACGGCCTATTATTTTGTGAAGATGGTATTCATTCGAGCTGAGGGCGCTCTATTTTTATTATGTTCCGTGCTAGCTGTGATTAACAATATATTGTGGGCGCCTGTCTATTACGCAGGAACCTCACAATTTATGTTTTATCCTATAGATTTAATTGCTGCACTTGCCGCTTTTTCTACCTATTGGTTTAGGAGATATTTTCATCAATCCCATCAAAATGTGTTGTTAAATGCTCAACTGGCTGAGAGCAACAAATTAAAGGACCGTTTTCTGGCCAATACATCACATGAACTACGGACACCTCTGCATGGGATTATGAATATTGCCCAGAGCGTGTTAACGAGGAAAAAGAATGTGTTAGATGAAGAGAGCCAACGTGACATGGAACTGCTAATAATGGTCAGTCGGCGGATGTCGCTCATGTTGAATGATTTGCTTGATGTAGTGAGATTGCAGGATAAACGGATTATGATGAATATAAAGCCGGTGCAAATAAGGTCTTTGGCTGAGGGTGTGCTGGATATGTTACGCTTCCTTACGGGTGGAACGAAGGTGGAGCTTTGCATGCATATCAATGAGGACTTGCCGCGTGTATATGCTGATGAGGAGCGATTGGTACAGATTCTGATTAATCTAGTACATAATGCGCTTAAGTATACCGAAGAGGGGAGGGTTGAACTGCTCGCAGAGCAAGTGGGTGGGCAAGTATGGATTCATGTCGCAGATACAGGAATAGGTATGGATGAGGCACTGAAAAAGCGTGTTTTTATGCGTTATGAACAAGGGGCTTACGGCGAAGGAGGCATCGGACTGGGTCTTAGTATTTGTAAGGAGTTGGTCGAGCTGCACGGCAGTGAATTATTTTTGCAATCACAGCCAGGCCAGGGAAGTAAGTTCAGCTTCAAATTACCTGTAGTAAATGAGAGTGTTCAATCATCCATACCTGATGCTCATCTAGACAAAGATACGGATACATTGTCACCATTCAGTGCATGGATAACTGCGGAGACATCTACTATGGTGGCCGCTACCTATCACACGAAGGAAGTAGATCCACTCACGAAGCTTGATACAGATTCTGATAGTATTCGTGTTCTGGCGGTAGATGATGATTCGGTCAATCTAAAAGTTTTGCAAAATATTTTGTCAGATGGAACCTATCAGATTGTGACTACGACTTCTGCACGTGAAGCGCTGGATAAGTTAACTCATGATCGATTTGATCTGATCATCGCTGATGTTATGATGCCGGGTATGTCAGGTTATGAATTGACAAGATTGATTCGCGAGCGGTTCACGATGTATGAATTGCCAATTATCCTACTGACTGCTCGCAGTGAGCGGGAGGATGTCTATGCAGGATTCTTGGCTGGAGCTAATGATTATGTCACCAAACCGGTAGATGCAATGGAATTGAAGTATCGCGCCTCGTCCCTTTCATCTATGAAGCGAGCGGTTTATGACCGGTTGAGGATGGAGGGTGCTTATTTACAAGCGCAGATCCATCCACACTTTCTCTTTAATACACTGAATTCGATCATGTCCTTAAGTGACTTTGACACTGCCAAAATGAGAGATCTATCAGATGCGTTCACCACTTATCTGCGCATTAGTTTCGACTTTTTAAATGCGGGCAAGCTTGTTACTCTGTCACAGGAGCTTGAATTGGTTGAGAATTACGTATATATCCAGCAGCAGCGTTTTGAGGAGAGGCTCAATGTGGAATGGAAAGTAGATGCGAATCTTGAAATGTTAATGCCTCCGCTTACGATTCAGCCACTGGTTGAGAATGCCGTTCGACATGGCGTATTAAGCCGGGCTAAGGGTGGAACACTGCGGATTCACATTGAGACCCGTGCGGATGTTGTCCATTTTAACGTTTCAGATACAGGAATGGGAATGGACGAAACACAAGTCAGCAAGCTATTAAATCCAAAAGGCCATAAGAATCAAGGCATTGGGCTGCTTAATACGGATAGAAGATTGACACAATTATATGGGCATGGCTTGCAAATTCAAAGTATTCCTGGCGTGGGAACTACGGTGTCATTTATCATTCCTGATTAGGATGGACCGTGTGAGGCAAATGATAGATTCAAATGTATCATTAAAGGCTAGGCGGAAAACAATTATTGACGATGGGAGAAGAAGAATGAACTTAAACTTATTTGTAAATGAAACACGACAACTACTGAGTTGGATGAATCCCCCCGAGGAGTGGGAGTTTACAGCTTTAAATGAACTTACCGTATGTGCACCTCCCCAATCCGATTTTTTTCAAGACCCGGCAGGTAAACATATTGCAAGCTCGGCGCCATTTTTATCTATCCCTGTTGGAGATTCCTTTGAATTGACAACCAGACTTCGTGTCGATATGCGGCATATATATGATTCAGGATGCCTCATGTTTATGATGGACCAACATAACTGGGCCAAAATTTGCTTTGAATTTAACGGACAGCATCCCATTGTCGTATCTGTGGTAACAAGAGAAGGGATGTCAGATGATTGCAATTCCGTACAAGTTACTGTAGACAATCCTTATTTACGCATAACGAAGCACAATCATTGTGTCACCTTCTCATTTTCGGAGGACGGAGACCATTGGACACTTATCAGATATTTTGGGATGAAGGATAGTGCAGAATGTATAGCAGGTATTGTCGCACAATCTCCGCAGGGTGAAGGCTGCAACGTGAAATTCGACTATTTGAGTTTGACAGAATCGAAGCAAGAAAGCCGCTTTTAACGAGTCAATGATGAATAAATAATCCTTTTCGGTCCAACTGTAATTCTCTTGATGTGATTTGGATGATGAATTCCTCCATAGCGGATAAAGTTGCAATGATACATATAAAGACGGTCCAAATGGAGTGATGAATGAAGGGAAGGCATAGGGGCGTTAAGAATAAAATGAACCCGGTGAGTTTATTGCCATAGGTATGAAGACTTGCGTAAGTTTTGAATCTGCAAAAGGCAATCCCAATTGATGTAATACGGATAACTCCAATTATGAGAATCCATACGATGATTACAAGCGTAAGTCCGAGAAACGGATACAATGTAAAGAAGGAGACCCCTATCAGTACTGTGTCTGCTGCGGAATCTAGCTTTGCTCCAAAATTGCTTGTCGTGTTCGTCTTTCTGGCAATAGGTCCATCAATCAGATCAGTCACTCCGCAAAGGATATAAATGGCGAGAAAGGCTGAGCTAAGCGGCTCTAGGAATAATAGCATCAATGCCAAAACGATTCTGCCAAGCGTTATAGCATTCAGTATAACTTTCAAAATCAACCCCGCCTTTACAGTTGGACACATCACTATTCTATTGTATCAGTAGCAGTGCATATTCTATAAAAAACAAGCCGGAGCAAATGCACGCTCCGGCTTGTTTCTATGTTTGTTAAAGTTTATTTCGTGGATACAGACTTGAACCATTCGTTAACTTCTTTGGTAATTTGGTCACCGCCATTGGATTTCCAATTGGCAACAAATTCGTCAAAGGCATCTACAGGCAGTTTGCCATAAATGATTTTGTTGAAAGTTTCCATTTCGGACTGACGAAGCAGGTTCCATTTGGAAACCATCGTTGGTGTAGCAGCACCAGTGAAGTAGTTTTGTTTACGGATGTCTAATTGCGACATAACAACTTTTCCTGCCGCCCAGTTTTCCGGTTTGCGGAACTCCGCCATTTGTTTTTCATAAGGAGTCTCAGGTGTCTCGCCATCAGCAAGTTTAACCAAAGTCTTCATAAACAGATCAGGGATACGGGCCGGACCTGTTAAGAATGGGAATTCATTGGAGAAATCTTTAATTTTGTCTTTATCACTTGTAGGTTGTCCATCAATCATATCCCAGTCGTAACCTTTAGCAAAGCCATATTCATATTGACTACCTGCAGCTGGGTTAGCTAAGTTATCAAGCAAATAGTTATAGTACAAGAAAATCGCTTCTGGATGTTTAGCATCCTTGTTAATCATGATACTAGCGTTTACACCAGAATTCTGCCATTTGGTTCCAATCAAACCATCTGGTCCTGCGGGTACCGGATAACCTTTAAGCTTCGCTCCAGGTACATTCTTCATAAGATCGGGAGCAGGCCAGTCTGGAACCCAG
>RCUU01000614.1_pt1 | contig 19230 bp, 19 predicted proteins | sample 2166211 | NCBI WGS metagenome assembly RCUU01 (sample SAMN09932620, study PRJNA488358) | compost metagenome | feature: garden; material: soil; isolation source: compost soil in phenylacetic acid-enriched culture | place: Germany: Experimental Botanical Garden Goettingen | collected 2016-01-27
ACAAGAACCTTCATGGATTCCTCGTTACTCTCCGGTGAAAAGAATGTCGCCTGGGCGGACCCGGCGATTACGCGTGGGCACAAGGGCACCTCTAAAAACGATCGTAGCGGCGTATCTTTAGCCTGACTCACCGGTCTTGTTTGGACCATAACGGCCAAAACCAGTGGGTTATTCGTTGTCGTGACGTGTAAACTTCACTACACGAGGGGCTTGGGCCTTACTGCCTGCCTTTTCGCCTGTTTTTAGAGGTGCACCTGAATCCGACGGCCAGCCTACGGCGAGCGCAAAACCGACCGTATCTTGACCGCATCGCCGAATCCGGTCAATACGGCAAAACAGCCACCCATCAGCCGTTGCGTCTTTGATTTTACTGGGGTGCGGCAAATTCAAACGAACGTTTGTATTGGACCCGGCGAGTGGTGTAGATATAATGCGCGGCCAAAGACAAAGCTGTGTAGTCCGATATTACCGGCGCTACAGCACCGAAACAGCAGCATAACCAGCCAATTAGAAAAAACTGATGAGCCTTGAGTAGGAGAGAACCTGTGGAACGCGAATACATGGAATTCGACGTGGTCATCGTCGGCGCAGGCCCCGCTGGCTTGTCCGCTGCATGCCGCCTGAAACAGAAGGCCGCCGAAGCCGGTAAAGAAATCAGCGTCTGCGTGGTCGAGAAAGGCTCCGAAGTCGGCGCCCATATCCTCTCCGGCGCGGTGTTCGAACCTCGAGCCCTGAACGAGCTGTTCCCGGACTGGAAAGAGCTTGGCGCCCCCCTGAACACGCCCGTCAAGCGCGACGACATCTACGTGCTCAGAAATGCCGAGGCCGCCACCAAGGTGCCTGACCTGTTCGTGCCCAAGACCATGCACAACGAAGGCAACTACATCATCTCGCTGGGCAACCTGTGCCGCTGGCTGGCCCAGCAGGCCGAGAACCTGGGCGTGGAAATCTACCCGGGCTTCGCCGCCCAGGAAGCCCTGTTCGACGAAAACGGCATCGTGCGCGGAATCATCACGGGCGACCTGGGCGTTGACCGCGAAGGCCACCCCAAGGAAGGCCTGTACACCCCGGGCATGGAACTGCGCGGCAAGTACACCCTGTTCGCCGAAGGCTGCCGTGGCCATATCGGCAAGCAGCTGATCAAGCGCTTCAACCTCGACAGCGAAGCCGACGTCCAGCACTACGGCATCGGCCTGAAGGAAATCTGGGAAATCGACCCGGCCAAGCACGAGCAGGGCCTGGTGGTGCACACCGCCGGCTGGCCGCTGGACGTGGTGGCCAAGGACAACACCGGTGGCTCGTTCCTCTATCACCTGGAAAACAACCAGGTGGTGGTCGGCCTGATCGTCGACCTGTCCTACAGCAACGCCTTCCTGTCGCCGTTCGACGAGTTCCAGCGCCTCAAGCACCACCCGGTGCTCAGCCAGTACCTCGAAGGCGGCAAGCGCATCAGCTATGGCGCACGCGCTATCTGCAAGGGCGGCCTGAACTCGCTGCCGAAAATGGTATTCAAGGGCGGCGCCCTGATCGGTTGCGACCTGGGTACACTGAACTTTGCCAAGATCAAGGGCAGCCACACCGCCATGAAGTCCGGCATGCTCGCCGCCGACACCGTGGCCGACGCCTTGTTTGCTGGTTCCGAAGGCGCTGACGAACTCAACACCTACGTCGACGCATTCAAGGCCAGCTGGCTCTACGAAGAACTGTTCGCCAGCCGCAACTTCGGCCCGGCGATCCACAAGTTCGGCGCTATCGTCGGCGGTGGCTTCAACTGGCTCGACCAGAACCTCTTCGGCGGCAAGCTGCCCTTCACCCTGCACGACACCAAGCCGGACTATGCCTGCATGAAGCTGGCAGCCGACTCGAAAAAGATCGACTACCCGAAACCCGACGGCAAACTCAGCTTCGACAAGCTGAGCTCGGTCTTCCTCTCCAGCACCAACCATGAAGAGGAACAACCGTGCCACCTGAAGCTGGCAGACGCGAACATTCCGATCGGCACCAACCTGCCCTTGTACGACGAACCAGCCCAGCGCTACTGCCCGGCTGGCGTTTATGAGGTAGTGACCCAGGAAGACGGCAACAAGCGCTTCCAGATCAACGCCCAGAACTGCGTGCACTGCAAGACCTGTGACATCAAGGACCCATCGCAGAACATCACCTGGGTAGCCCCGGAAGGTGCTGGCGGCCCGACTTACCCGAACATGTAAGCCACCCGCGGCGGTAGCGATCTATAACGGTCGCTGCCGCTATCGATCAGTCCGCTGCCTGCGCCGCACAGGTCCAGGCGGGCTCCTTGCGTACAAGGCGCAAGGCCGCCACCCACCCCACGCCCCCCATGATCACGCAATAGCCCACGCACACCCACGGGCTCCAGGGCACCAGGGCGATCAGCAGCAATGGCGTCGAGCTCGCCCATAAGGCGTACGCAATGTTGTAGGTGAAGGAAATGCCTGAAACACGCACATGCGCCGGAAACAGGCCGACCATCACCGACGGCACTACACCCACTACCCCGCACGCCAGCCCTGCCACCGCATAGGCAACTCCAGGCCAGGCCCAGCCACCAATCAGGCTCGCATAAAGCAGCCCCACGCCCGCCGGCATCGACAGGCTGTAGCACATCAGTGCGCGCCGAACGCCAATCCGGTCCACCAACAAGCCAGCCAGCACGCAACCTATATTCAGAAAGACAATGCCCAGGCTGCTCAAGGCGAAGGTATGGCTGGCCGTCATGCCGAAACGCTGCTGCATCACCGTCGGCGTGATCACCACCAGCACCACCACCGCCGATGTCAACACGCAGGTCAGGATCATTGCCGGCAGCAATGCGTCGCGATGCTCACGCAAGATGGTACGCAGGGAAAACTCGACCACCAGCTCGCGGCGCTTGCGCATGGCTAGAAAAACCGGTGTTTCATTCAACCAGCGGCGCAACCACACGGCAAAGACACCGAATACGCCACCGAGCAGGAATGGAAAGCGCCAGGCGTAATCGAGGATTTCCTGGGCAGTGAACAATTGCGCCAGGGCCGTCGCCGTCAATGCTCCGAGCAAATAGCCAAAGGTCAGGCCGGCTTGCAGAAAGCCCAGCGCATAGCCGCGCCGCCCGGCGCGGGCATGTTCGGCCACGAAAACCCAGGCGCTGGGTACCTCCCCGCCCACTGCCGCGCCTTGCAGGATGCGCAGCAACAGGAGAATGATCGGGGCGAAATAGCCGATCTGGGCATACGTGGGCATGACCCCGATCAACAGGCAGGGCAAGGCCATCATCAGGATGCTGAGGCTGAATACGCGCTTGCGGCCAAAATGATCGGCAAAATGCGCCATCAGGACCCCACCCAACGGGCGCGCCAGGTAACCGGTAACGAATATTCCGAAGCTCTGCAGCAAACGCAGCCATTCGGGCATCTGCGGCGGGAAGAACAGTTGGCTCAGGGTCAGGGCAAAGAAGACAAATATGATGAAGTCATAGATCTCCAATGCCCCGCCCAGTGCCGCAAGACCTAGGGTTTTGTGGTCGCGACCAGACAACGGAGCCGGGCGAGCCGCGGCAGTGGCACTCATGAAAACATCCTTGTGAACGGACAAACGAAGCGCAGCAGGATAACAAAATCGCGCCCACTGTCGTGCCGGCCGAACCGACGCAAGCAAAAGCACGAATGAAATGCGTATCAGTGACGGGTAAAGACCGTTTCTATACGGGAGATACGCCGCTTGGCATGAGTACGACCCTGGCTGGAGGGCACTTCCAGCTGGCCGATAACGATCGGTGAATCGATGATGTCCATGAACGTGTGCAGCGCTTCGGAATCCGGCAAGCGGGGCAGGCACACACTGACGGACTTGCGCTGGCTGGCCGGCACAGCTGGCACCATCACGTACTGGGTTTCGTAGAGCAAGGCATGCTGTATCTGCGGGCTCTCGCCGCAAAACCTGGCCAGGTCGACCCCAGCATGGGTCGCAAGGTCGGTATTGGCGATCAGCAGATGAAAAGGGTCCAGGGCGCTTTGGGTAATCGACAGCAGTTCTTCGAAGGACTGTACCGGTGCGATGCGGTAGTAGCCCAGATGATTGAGCATCTTCTCGATCTGCAGTAATTGAGCGTGGTGCTCGTCGGCGATGAGGATACGCATTTTTTTATTAGGCATCATCGGTGACCAAGGCAGCAGAAGTGGAAGGCTCTCCATGACCATTACAACGCCATTCTATTACTGCAGGCTCTTGGCAGCACCTCGCCAAACAGGGTCTGTATTAATACTTGTTGCTAAATACGAATAAATCAAGGCTGGCGACAACAAAGTCTTCTTAAAGTTTCACGATTGTTACGCATTTTCTGCCTGGGCCAAGCGCTGCGGCATATGCAACCGCACGTGCAAGCCACCAGGCTGGTTTTCGAACTGCAGGGTGCAGCCACAACGCTGTACGATCGCCTGGACAATTGCGAGCCCCAACCCACAACCGCTGCTTTGGCTGTTGCGCCAGAATCGCTGGGTCAGGAATTGCAAATCCTGCTGGGCGATGCCCGGCCCCTGATCCCGCACCTCGAAGCAGGCCTGGCCATCGCTCAGCTGCAGCTCCAGCTCCACCTGTGTCGTATCAGGGCTGTGCCGCAGGGCGTTATCCAGCAAGTTACGCAAGGCTGCCACCGCCAATGTCGCCGGCACCTCCAGATGTGCATCGGCGCTGCCGTCAGGCAAGCATAGCTGTATACGACGGTTGTTTCCGTGGCTCGCATCATGAACGGCCAGGCGCGCCACTTGTTCGGCGCTGCATGACGCGCCGTCGTCGAACGACAGGCTGCCCTCGACCCGAGCCAGCAGCAGCAATTGTTCAAGCGTGCGATGCAGGCGGTCGGCGCCCTCCTCTGCGTGGGCCAATGCCTGTTCACGGCTGTCACCCTCGGTCATGCGAGCCACTTGCAGGTGAGTCTTGATGGCGGTCAGCGGGCTGCGCAGTTCATGGGCTGCATCCCCGGTCAGGCGCCGCTCACGCTCGATGGTCCTGCCAATTCGCTGGAACAGTTGATTCTGGGTTTCCAACAAGGGTTGCAACTCACTGGGCAACGCGCGCACGTGCAGGGGTTCCAGCGAATCGGGGCTGCGTCGGCGCAAGGCATCACGCATGCGGTTGAGCGGCGCCAGGCCCTTGCCGACACCCAGCCAAAGCAGGCCGAGGCTGCCCAGCAACGCCACCAGCACTGGTGCCGAGGCCGCCAGCAGGATCGAACGGTTGAGCGCTTCACGCTCGCGAACGCGGTCGGCGGTGGTAATGCGTACCTCACCGCGGGCCAAGGTGAAACTGCGCCAATGATCACCATCGATGACCTGATCATGGAAACCACTGCGCTGGTCGTCAAGGGCCTGCTCGGCCGTGTGGTGGCTACGCGCAAGGATCTCGCCCCGCAACGAGCTAACCTGGCACGCCATGCCGTCGGGAATGCTCAGTTGGTCGGCACTCAGGCGCGTACCTTCACCCTTGCTTGCCAACGGCTGGGGCAATTGGTCGATCAAGCCGGAAACCATGCGCGCCGAAGCCACAAGGCGTTGATCCAGGGAAAACATCATCTGGTTGCGCAGGTCACGCAGCATCCAGGCCGCCGCCAAGGCCCAGATCACCACGAATGCCGTGCCCAGGATCAGGCTCAGGCGCAGGCGCAGGCTCATCACCCTTGCTCCCCGGGAAGGGTTGCGGCGCCCAGGCGATAACCCAGGCCGCGCACGGTCTCGACGATACTGTTGCCCAGTTTGCGCCGCAGGTGATGAATATGGACGTTCAAGGCATTGCTCTCCACCTCATCGCCGAAGCCGTAGACACTGTCTTTGAGTTGTTCGCTGGAGAGCACCCGCCCGCGATTGTGCAACAGAGCTTGCAACAGCGCCTGTTCGCGCCGGGAAAGGTCCACTGGCTGGCCTCCCAACAGGGTTTCACGGCTACTGGGGTCGTAACTCAAGGGGCCATGCTCGATGACATTGACTGCCCGCCCCGCGACGCGTCGCAACAGGGTATGCAGCCGCGCGTTGAGCTCACGAAGGTCGAACGGCTTGAGCAGGTAATCATCGGCCCCGGCCTGCAAGCCATCGACCCTATCGGTGACCGTATCGCGCGCGGTAAGGATCAGCACCGGCAAGGCTGCGCCCTGCTGGCGCAGGCGTTGCAACAGTTTCAGGCCATCCTCGTCGGGCAGGCCGAGATCAAGCACCATTACGTCGAACTGTGCGGCCCGCAACATGGCCTGGGCAGCGCTGGCAGTCGCGACGCGGTCGACGGTCAGCCCCTGGGCGGTGAGGCCGGCGACAATGCCGCTGGCGATCAGATCGTCATCCTCGCAGAGCAGTACGTGCATGGTTGGGCTCGATGATTAAAGGCCCATCAGGCCAGAACAGGATTAAGCGCAGATTATGCCCCCCCAGGGCCGGAGCGTCTCGCCCCACTCACATCTTGTCGATTAACATTCGGTTAATCGGCCCCACGCAACCTTGCGGTTAATTGCATCGCCAAGGCATCGTCATGCGTGTTTTCTTTCTAGCTTTCCTGTTGCTGTGTACCAGCCTGACCCAAGCCCAGCCCTTCGACAACCCCTTTGCCCGGCCGGATTTCCTGCCGGTCGGCAAAGCCTTCGAGTTCAGCTCACAACCACTGCCTTCGGGGCAAACGCGTCTGCATTGGAAGATCGCCGATGGCTACTATTTGTATCAACAACGCCTGAAATTCGATGGCCTGCCCGCCGAACAACACCCCGTGCTGCCGACTGGCGAACCCCACAGCGACGAATACTTCGGCCAGGGCCAGGTCTACCGGGGCGAACTCGAGTTGCTCATCGCCGAGAATGCCAGTGGCCAAGTCAAGGTTGGCTGGCAAGGCTGCGCCGACGCAGGCCTGTGCTATCCGCCGCAGAGCGCCGACGTCATCCTGGGGAACAAGACTGCAGTCGGCAGCGAGGCCACCGACCAGTCACTGGCCAATACCCTGCTGCAAGGCTCGCTGGCCTGGGGCCTGCTGGTATTTTTCGGCTTGGGACTGCTTCTGGCCTTCACGCCCTGTTCATTGCCAATGCTGCCGATCCTCGCCGGTCTGGTGCTGGGTAACGGTGCCAGTACCCGTCGGGGCTGGGCCCTGGCCTCCTGTTATGTGGTGAGCATGGCCCTGGTCTACGCCAGCCTCGGCGTGCTGGCGGCACTATTGGGCGGCAACTTGCAGGCCATGCTGCAGCAACCCTGGCTACTCGGCAGCCTGGCTGCCTTGTTCGTGCTGTTGGCCTTGCCGATGTTCGGTGTGTTCGAATTGCAACTGCCGGCGTTCATACGTGACCGCCTCGAACAGGCAGGTCGGCGGCGACATGGCGGCAGAATATGCAGTGCCGCGTTGCTGGGCGTTTTATCGGGTTTGCTGGTGGGGCCGTGCATGACCGCCCCACTGGCCGGTGCACTGCTTTACATCGCCCAAACCGGCAATGCCGTACACGGCGGATTGATCCTGTTCAGCATGGGCCTGGGCATGGGATTGCCGCTATTGCTGCTGGTGACCCTGGGCAACCGTTACCTGCCGAGGCCAGGCGCCTGGATGAACCTGGTCAAGGGCCTTTTCGGCTTCGTCTTTCTCGGCATGGCGCTGTACATGGTGCGCACGGTCGTGGAGCCGGCGCTGTGGCTTGGCCTTTGCGGTGCACTGCTGGCCTGCCTGGCCCACGTCATCCGCTCACGCCTGCCACGGGACCTGTGGCTGCAACCCTTGGCCATATTGTTGGGGTTGTGGGGTGTGCTGATGGTCGTCGGTGCCGCTGGTGGCGCCAGCGATCCATGGCGCCCGCTGCAGGTGTTCGGCGTAGCCGCCAACGCCATCGCCGCGCCTGAAGAGGATGCATTCCTCACAGTGACAAACCCGCGGACGTTGCAACGCGAACTCGATGCCGCAAAGGCTCAAGGGCAATGGGTACTTCTGGACTACTATGCCGATTGGTGCGTGTCCTGCAAGGTCATGGAAAAACAGGTCTTTGCCAGGGCCGATGTATTGGCCGCGCTCGATGGCGTGCGTTTGCTGCGCCTGGACGTCACCGCCGACAACGCCGACAGCCGCCAATTGCTGCAAGGCTACCAGGTGCCCGGCCCACCAAGCCTGTTGTGGCTTGGGCCCGATGGCAATGAACGGCGTGGCCAACGCATCACCGGCGAGGTCGATGCCCGCACTTTCACCCAACACTGGACCGAGACGAGGACCCGAGGCTGATGCTCACCGTGAACATAGGGCCGGTCGCCCTGGCCCTCGACCATGTGTTGCTGCTCGGCGCCCTGGGCCTGGCCACCCTGGTGGGCTGGCGCGTGGCCAGGCGTGGCGGCGACAACCCCGAAACGACTCTGTTCGTGCTGTTCATGTTCGGCTTGCTGGCTGCGCGACTGGGCTTCGTGATCGCCTACTGGTCGCAATATCGCGACGACCTCATGCAGATCATTGACATCCGCGATGGGGGCTTCCTCACTTGGGCCGGCCTGCTGGCGGTGCTGACCGGTGCTGCCTGGCAATACCGCCGGCAACCCTTGATGCGTCGCCCACTCGCTGCAGGCCTGGCCACCGGCCTGCTGTTCTGGCTGTTGGGCACCCTGGCCAGCCACCTCTACGAGCGCGGCACGCAACTGCCCGACATCACCCTGCACAACGCTGCCGGGCAATCGGTGCAACTGGCCGATTTTCAGGGCCGGCCGCTGGTGATCAACCTTTGGGCAACCTGGTGCCCTCCTTGCCGACGGGAAATGCCCGTGCTGCAGCAGGCGCAGAACGAGCGAAATGACGTGGTATTCCTGTTCGTCAACCAAGGCGAGTCGCCGGGTACCGTCATCACCTTCCTGGCAACTTCCGGGCTGGGGCTTTCCCACGTGCTGTTCGATGGCAGCGGGCGCCTGGCCCAACAAGTCGGCTCTTCGGCACTGCCGACCACACTGTTCTACGACGCCCAGGGACGCCTGATTGGCAGCCACCTGGGCGAACTCTCCCGCGCAAGCCTGGCTCGCGCACTTGAATCCTTCGGCCGCCCACCAGCGGCCACTTCACCCGTTTCCGCCAGGAGTGCGCCATGAAACTTCCCCTGACTTTAGCCCTGACCCTGGCTTTATTGCAGACACCGCCGCTGCAGGCCGAAGAGCTGCCCGACGCCATCAAGATGATCGAAAAGAAAGGTGCGCGAATCGTCGGCAGCTTCGATGCACCGGATGGCTTGCGCGGATATGCCGCGCAGTACCAGAACCGCGGCCTCTCCCTTTACCTCACTGCCGATGGCAAGCATGTGCTGGTTGGCAGCCTGTTCGATGCCCAGGGCAAGGACCTGAGCCAGGCCCCACTGCAGAAACTGGTGTACGCCCCCATGGCCAAGGAAGTCTGGGCCAAGATGGAAAAAACCAGCTGGATTGCCGACGGCAAGGCCGATGCGCCCCGCACCGTCTACCTGTTCAGCGACCCCAACTGCCCTTACTGCAATGTGTTCTGGCAGCAGGCGCGGCCCTGGGTCGATTCCGGCAAGGTACAGTTGCGGCACATCATGGTCGGCATCATCCGCGAAGACAGCCCGGCCAAGTCCGCGGCCCTGCTTGGCGCCAGCAACCCCGAGAAAGCCCTGAACAACCACGAAAAAGCCGGCAAGGCCAGCACCCTCAAGGCATTGGACAAGATCCCGGCCAAGATTCAGGCCAAGCTGGACAGTAACCTGGCACTCATGGAAGAACTGGGGCTATCGGCGACACCGGCAATTTTCTTCCTGGACCAGGAAGGACAACTGCAGCAGCAACAAGGTGCACCCGACCCGCAGATGCTTGGCGCGATTCTGGGCCCACGCTGATTGCTGCCCCGCCAACACGTCATTACGCGCATCGAATCATCGGTGCGCTGTAACCTCAAGCGCTATGAAGACTCCATTGTGTCGTCCTCAACCCACCAGGATCCGACCCATGGAATTAACCTCCCTGACACAACGTTTCATCCGCTCATCGCTGGACATTCACCTGCTGCGCGGCAGCCTCATCCTGATTTTCCTGTTGTTCGGCTACAGCAAATGGTTCGAGTACGAAGCGCAGGGGCTGCTGCCACTGCTCAGCCATAGTGTATTACTGGGCTGGATGCACAGTGTCTTCGGTATTTCCGGGGCCAGTTACGCGCTCGGGGTCGCTGAATGGGCGATCGGAGCCTGCCTGGTGATCGGGATCTGGCGCCCACACTGGGCGATCGCAGGCGCCTTGGGTTCGGTCATCACCTACCTGACAACCCTGACCTTGATCGTATCTACCCCTGGCGGTTGGGAAAGCAGTGCCGGCGGTTTTCCGGCCATGGGTGGCAGCACTTCGTTCCTGATCAAGGATGCCGTGCTGTTGGCGGCCTCAGTTGCATTGCTCAAACACGATCTGCAACGTCCTTGCACGAAAGCCGTCTGACCCATGACTTTGACGCAGTTCACAGGTTTTGACGAGATCATGAGGATCCGTCAAATGATTTAACTTCTCAATTGACAATAATTATCATTACGAATAGTTTGTCACCCGTCACGCAGGAGGCGTCTCAATGCCGCCTCCTTTCTCCTTCAGTCAAAGGTGATCTCCATGGCGGAACAACTACTCACACGTAAGTGCGATTCACCCCTGCTCCAGGCATTCATCGACAACCGCATCCTGCTGGTGAAGATTGCCTCGCGTATTACCGGTTGCAGGTCGCGCGCCGAGGACGTTGTTCAAGATGCCTTCTTTCGCCTGCATGCGGCGCCGCAGATCACTTCATCATTCAAGGCCCAGCTCAGCTATCTGTTCCAGATCGTGCGCAACCTGGCGATAGACCACTATCGCAAGCAAGCACTGGAACTCAGACACTCCGGCAGTGAAGAAGAAGGCCTTAACGTGGCAATCCACGGCGGCTCGCCAGAAACGGCGCACATCAATTTCACGATGCTGGAGCACATCGCCGACACGCTCACCGAACTGCCCAGCCGAACCCGCTATGCCTTCGAGATGTACCGCCTGCAAGGCGTACCGCAGAAAGACATCGCCAAGGAGCTGGGCGTATCGCCCACCCTGGTCAACTTCATGATCCGTGACGCCCTGGTGCATTGCCGCAAGGTTTCGGCCGTCCGTGAAGCAGGCATACCTCGGTATGCCGCACACTGAAAGGCTTATTGCCCGTTCGCAGTCACCGTGATCTGGTAAGGCTGGAATATTTTCAGAAGCTCGCCGTTCACCCGCAACCGCTGCATGAATTCATTGAACTCGACGGCGCTGATCGGTGCCTTTGGGCGCAGCAAGGCATAGTGGTGGTAAACCTGGTCAACCCGTTGCGACGCGAGCAGTCGCTCGGCACTACCAGGGTTGCGCGCCAGGTAATCATTCAGGTAGGAACGTGTAACCAGGGCAATATCGGCACGGCCGCGTTGAACCATCAGCAAGCTGCTGTCATGTGAATACGCCAGCGTGCTGCCGTAGTGTTCCGCCAGGTACCTGGGGTCGGCATTGAAGTTGGCAAAGGCATAGTGGTAACCACTGAACAAGGCCAGGCGCTTGCCGCGCAAATCGGTGAAGTAATCCTGCCCACGGCCGGCGATGTTAAGCGCAACAAAGATCTCCGCATCTTCCAAACCCAGGTCGACCGCCACATGGTCGATGGCTTTCCAGTCCCAATCGGGGTTTTCGAAGATGGCCATATCGATACGCCCCTGCTGGAAATCGCGAAAACGTCGGGGTATCGAAGTGGGTACCAGCACAAAGCGGTACTGACCTTGCACTTCATTGAGCGCGGCGACCAGTTGTGGCAGCAGGCCATTGTTGGCGCCCTGCTCTGGCCGGATCGCATAGGGAGGAAAATGTGCCGCGCCGACCTTGATCACCGGCTGCGCCTGGGCTGCCAGCGAAAAAAACGCCATCAGCGCCCCTGCCACGATCCGCCAAGCCGCCCACGTTGGAACAAAACTCAAGACCACGCTCCGCACGTCAATGGGATCCAATTAAGCTAGGCATTTTCAAAATATGGCACAACCGTGACCCATCGGCCTGTTCAGCCATCCTTGAGCAATAACAGCATTGCTTGTTCGGCAATCTGATCCAGGCTGAGGCTGCCTTGGGGCTTGAACCAGGTAGTGGTCCAGGACAGCGCACCGGTCAAAAAACGCCGCGTGAGGGAAATATTGCCCCTGATCAACCCGGCCGCCTTGGCTTCATCCAGCACATCGAGCCACATCTGCTCATAGATGTTACGCAGCGCCAACACCTGCGCCTGGCCCTGGGGTGACAGCGAGCGCCACTCGAAAACCAGCACAGCCATAGCTTCACCGGTGCCGCCCATGATCGATTGCAGCTCGCAGCGGATCAACGCCAGCAAGCGTTCGCGCACAGTGCTGGCACCGGCCAGGGATGCGCGCATCAAGGCGGTGTTATAGATGATGGTTTGCTCCATCACCGAACACAGGATTTCGTCCTTGCTCTTGAAATGATGAAAAATGCTGCCTGACTGAATACCCACGGCGCCAGCCAGGTCACGAACCGTCGTGCGCTCAAAGCCCTTGTTACGAAACAGGTGGGCTGCCATCTGCAGCAACTTTCCGCGCGCACTGTCCGGGTCGATCAATTGCCCCTGATCAACCAGTTCACGCATTACCTGCAAGGCTTGTCGTTCGTCCACTCCATTCTCCCCAATGCCTGCTGCGCCTTTGCAGTATGGACTCTGGGCGGCAATTTATGCCGTCGAGGCCCGTCAGGCAAGGCGTTTGCAACCGATCATGGGCGCAATGCAGGCATCCGCCATGGGGATTCCGAAAAATGTCGGTTTTGGCTACGCTCTAGCCATACCCGCGCTACGAAAGGGAGCCTGCTATGGCGCATTGGTTGGTGATCGACCTGGAAGCTACTACCGATGAAGGTGGCTGGCCCGTCGCGGAAATGGAAATCATTGAAATCGGCGCCAGCCTGGTCAACCGCGCCGGGCGCGAAGTGGACCACTTTCAACGCTTCGTGCGCCCGCAAAGGCGGCCGCAGTTGACGCCCTTTTGCCGGGAACTGACCCACATCAGCCAGGCCAATGTCGATGGGGCAGCGCCACTGACTGAAGTCTGGCCTTTGTTTGAGCGCTGGCTGGACCATCATCAGACCCATTTACAAGCCTGGGTCAGTTGGGGCGACTATGATCGCCAGCAGTTCTTGCAGGAATGGCAGCAGCATCAGATCAAAAGCATCCTGGCCGACGTGCCGCACATCAACCTCAAGCAACGCTTCGCCAAAGCCCGTCAGCTACAGCGCCCACTGGGCCTGAACGGCGCCTTGCAACTGGCCGGCCTGCAATTTTCCGGGCAACAGCACCGGGCCCTCGAAGACGCGCGCAATACTGCGCGCCTGCTTCCCCTGACGCTCCCCGTCCCCGGCTGCAAAAGCGGATGACGAGGATAAGGCGCTTGGGCATACTGGCCAGCCCTTTTTGCCCATTTCGAGGAATCGCCCATGTTTAAAGTCAACGAGTACTTCGACGGCACCGTCAAGTCCATTGCCTTCGAAGCCACTGAAGGCCCAGCCACCATTGGCGTCATGGCCCCGGGCGAATATGAATTCGGTACTGCCCAGCGCGAAATCATGCACGTGGTTTCCGGCGCACTGACCGTGAAGCTGCCTGACGGCAACGACTGGGAAACCTTCGAAGCCGGTAGCCGCTTCAATGTCCCGGCCAACAGCAAGTTCCAGCTGAAAGTGGCAGTAGCGACAGCTTATCTGTGTGAATACCGTTAATCAGTATTGAAATCGGCAACGCCCCGCAAGCGGGGCGCAGCTTCATCGACATTGAACTGCAACGCCGCCAACCGCGCATACAGCGCACTCTCGGCAAGCAATTGCCGATGCGTCCCCACCGCCACCAGTTGGCCTTGATCGATCACAGCGATCCGATCGGCATTCTGTACAGTCGCTAGCCGGTGTGCGATCACCAGGGTCGTGCGCCCTGCCATCAGGCTGGGTAACGCCTGCTGAATCAAATGCTCGCTCTGCGCATCCAGCGCACTGGTCGCCTCGTCCAGCAGCAGGATCGGTGCATCGACCAGCAGCGCCCGAGCAATGGCCAGGCGTTGGCGCTGCCCACCAGACAAGCCCTGCCCGGCATCGCCCAGATGGGTCTGGTAACCCTGGGGCAACTGCAGAATGAACTCGTGGGCATGGGCAATCCGCGCCGCCGCTTCAATCTGTGCATGCGTGGCCTGGGCCGTGCCAAAGCGGATGTTCTCCTCGACCGTTCCGAAAAACAGCGCAGGGCTCTGTGAAACCCAGGCAAATTGCTTGCGCAGCTGCACAGGGTCGAGCTGAACCAAGGCTTGCCCGTCGAGCAGAATCAGCCCCTGTTGTGGATCGTAGAAACGCAGCAACAGATCGAACACGGTTGACTTGCCGGCCCCCGATGGCCCGACCAGCGCCACGGTCTCGCCCGCTTCGATGGACAAACTCAGGCCATGGATTGCAGGCTGGGTTGGCCGCGAGGGATAGGCAAACACAACGTCCTGCAACTGCAACCGCCCCTGGACCCGCACCGGCAAATGCACCAACCCTTGCTCAGGTGCCTGAATTTCACTCCTGGCCTGCAACAATTCGGCGATACGCTCGGCTGCACCGGCTGCGCGTTGCAGCTCGCCGATCACCTCACTGACGGTACCGAATGCACTGCCGACAATCAGGCTGTAAAATACGAACGCCGCCAGCTCACCGGCCGAGATCCGCCCGGCGATCACATCCATGCCGCCAACCCACAGCATCACACCCACCGCGCCAAGCACCAGCACGATCACCAGGGTGATCAGCCACGCGCGCTGAACGATTCGCTTGCGCGCGGTAACGAAAGCTTGTTCGACAGTGTGGCCAAAACGCTGTTGATCACTGGCCTGGTGGTTGTAGGCCTGCACGGTCTTGATCTGCCCAAGCGTCTCTGCAACGTAACTGCCGACATCGGCAATACGGTCCTGGCTCTGGCGCGACAATGCCCGTACCCGGCGGCCGAAAATCAATATCGGCGCCAGCACCAACGGCAAGGCCAGCACCACAATGCTGGTGAGCTTCGGATTGGTGACGAATAACAGGACGATGCCACCGAGCACCATCAGCACATTGCGCAAAAACAGTGACAAGGATGAGCCGATCACCGATTGCAACAGCGTAGTGTCGGCTGTCAGCCGCGACTGAATCTCGGAGCTGCGGTTATTTTCGTAGAAACCGGGGTGCAGGTAGATCAAGTGGTCGAACACCCGCTTGCGAATGTCCGCGACGCAGCGTTCGCCGATCCATGACACCAGATAAAAGCGTGTGAACGTCCCGACGGCCAGCGCCAGCACTAACAGCAAAAACAATCCGATGGTCTGGTTCAACAGCTGTGCCGACTGGGTCATGAACCCCTGGTCGACCAGCAAGCGAATGCCCTGCCCCATCGATAGCGTAATACCCGCCGTGACCACCAGCGCCACCAACGCGCCCGCGACGTGCCACCGATAAGGCTTGAGAAACCCCGCGGCCAGTGCAATGGCACGGCGGTGCCTGGCAGTTAACAATGAAATCATGAGGCGGCTACCCGTTGAAGGAAGGCCCAGACTACACCCGACAGGCGGTTGTTCGCCAAGAAACTCGGCGAATGGAAGGGTCGCTAGTTCTTTTCGTTCTAAACAGGCGGGTGGAAGTTTGTAACTTTTTCTGTTGGACTAAACACGCCGCCTCACACTGATGGATTTGTCACACAGTGGTCATTAGGTGGCCGTAGTCTGAGCTTGACCTGAAGAGGAGACAGGACATGGGCTTGCAAAACAGTACAGCACAGGAAAAGAAAGCACCGAAGCAAGAGGCCGTCTGTTCGGTCATCGATGCCCAGGGCCGCGAAATCCCGATCACCCCCGAGATGATTCAGGATGCTTGCAACAAACTGGAAAAAGACGTCGTCAAACCGGTCAAAAAATGACGACGCAACTCAGAATTCATTCAACCCGGCACCTGTGCCGGGTTTTTATTGCCCGCAGCTCAGACCCGCACACACCCCAGCGCATCGACCATCTGCTCCAGCGCCGGGCAGGAACCCTCGATGTGCACCCGTAGCCCTTCAACTTCCCGGCGCGCCGGATACTGCTTGCGCAAGGCATCGAAGCCGGCACGCTGCTCAGCCATTACATCACTGAGGCTGCGGCGAAAATCGGCATCGTCGCGACGTGGGTCATACACACTCCGGCACAGCATGGCCAGCGCCCAGGCGGGATCGCTCATTGCCTTCAGGTTGACCTGGGCCAGCCAGTGTTCGGGCAGCAGGTCAGCCAATTCAACCCGCGGCAGCTCGCCGCACCAGGCACAGAACGCCTGATAAATCTGCGCGGTACCGCGCTGCTTGCCGTCGAGGCTGTAGCCGGCGATATGCGGGGTAGCCAATACGCACAGGTCGGCCAGGGCAAGGTCGACTTGCGGCTCGCCCTCCCATACATCCAGTACCGCCTGCAGGTCGACCCGCTCAAGGAGCAACTCACGCAGGGCGCTGTTATCCACCACCGGGCCACGGCTGGCATTGATCAGCCAACTGCCAGGCTTGAGTCGTGCCAATCGCCCGGCGTCGAACAAGTGCCAGGTCGCGTCGCTCCCCGCTTTGCTCAAAGGCGTATGCAGGCTGATGACATCGCATTGCTCGATAATGGTTTCCAGGCTGACATACGCGCCACCTTCACGAGCCTGGCGCGGGGGATCGCACACCAGCACGTTCCAACCCAACCCATGCAGTACCCTCACCAACCGACCACCGACTTCACCGGCGCCCACTACCCCGTAGGTACGCTGGGCCAGGTCGGCGCCTTCGAGTTCGGCGAGGGTCAGCAGACTGCCCAGCACGTAGTCGACAACGCCGCGGGCATTGCAACCGGGTGCGCTGGACCACTCAATACCCGCTTCGGCGAAGTAGCCCAGGTCGAGGTGGTCGGTACCGATGGTGCAGGTGCCGACAAAACGTACGCGGCTACCTTCAAGCAAGGCTCGGTCGACCTGGGTCACCGAGCGCACCAGCAACACATCGGCCTCCTGTACCGCCGCGCGGTCGATGGCGCGGCCGGGATAACGGCGGATTTCTCCGAAACCTTGGAAAAAGGCCTCGAGCAGGGGAATATTTTCGTCGGCAACAATCAGCATGGCGGGCTCCTTTGCAGGCCCGCAGTGTAGGCGTTGCGGGCGAGCTTGTCCCAGCCACGAGATACATTTTGACCCGTCCCACTGTCGGCACTATTTCCTGACTCGCGCGTCAAGGCGTAGACTCCACGGTTTTCCGCGCCTGTTTTGTGGATGCCCCGCCTGTGAATTCCGTTCCCGCCAATACTCCCGAAACCACCCTGACTCGCCCTGCCCGCATCCATGCAGAACTGCGTAGCCTGCTCACCCTGGCCACGCCCATCATCATCGCGCAACTGGCAACCACCGCCATGGGCTTCGTCGATGCGGTCATGGCTGGCCGTGTTGGCCCGCGCGACCTGGCTGCCGTGGCGCTGGGCAACTCGATCTGGGTACCGGTGTTTTTGCTGATGACCGGCATTCTGCTGGCCACCACCCCGAAAGTCGCCCAACGCTTCGGTGCCGGCCAGCATGCCGAGATCGGCCCCCTGGTGCGTCAGGCCTTGTGGTTGGCGATTACCGTGGGGATCGGCGCCAGTGCGCTGCTGTTCAATGCCGAACCGATCCTGCACTTGATGAAAGTCGACCCGCAATTGATCGAGCCGTGCATGGGCTATTTACGCGGTATTGCCAGTGGCCTGCCGTCGGTGGCGCTGTACCACGTGCTGCGTTGCTGCAGCGACGGCCTGGGCCGTACCCGGCCGAGCATGGTGTTGGGTCTCTGTGGGCTGATGCTGAATATTCCACTGAACTATGTATTCATTTATGGCCACTTCGGCCTGCCTGCCATGGGCGGGGTCGGCTGCGGCTGGGCCACGGCAATTGTCATGTGGGTAATGTGCCTGGGCATGGCCGGCTGGGTGAATTGGGCGCCGGCCTACCGCACCAGCCGGGTATTCGGCCGCTTCGACTGGCCGCAATGGGCGGTGATCAAGCGCCTGCTGGGCATTGGCCTGCCAATCGGCATCGCGGTGTTCGCCGAATCGAGCATTTTCGCAGTCATCGCCTTGTTGATCGGTAGCCTCGGGGCCACGGTCGTCGCCGGCCACCAGATCGCCCTGAACGTCAGTTCGCTGGTGTTCATGATCCCTTACTCACTGGGCATGGCGGTCACCGTACGGGTGGGCCAGGCCCTGGGGCGCAACCAACCACGCCAGGCGCGCTTCGCCGCAGGCGTGGGCATGGCCACGGCACTGGGATATGCCTGTTTCTCGGCCAGCCTCATGCTGTTGACGCGCGAGCAGATTGCCACGATCTACACCGCCGACAGCACAGTGATCCAGATCGCAGCAATGCTGATCGTCTATTCTGCACTCTTTCAGTTTTCCGATGCGATCCAGGTCACCGCCGCCGGCGCCTTGCGTGGCTATCAGGACACGCGGGTGACGATGATCCTGACCCTGTTCGCTTATTGGGGCATCGGCCTGCCGGTGGGCTACATCCTCGGCCTGACCGACTGGTTCGGTGCCGCCAGTGGCCCGAGTGGCCTGTGGCGGGGGCTGATCGTCGGCCTGACCTGCGCGGCCCTGATGCTCTCGGTGCGCCTGGCGCGCAGCGCGCGCAAGCGCATCCGCCGTGGCGCCGGCGCTTAATCGGCTTTCTTGCGGATCCAGTACAGGTAGGTACCGGCGTTTTCCTGCTGCTCGACCAGATCATGGCCCAGGAACACGCAGAACTTGGGAATATCGCGACGGGTCGACGGGTCGGTGGCGATGACCTTGAGCAAGCCACCGGCCTGCAGGTCGCGCACGTGTTGGTGCAACATCATCACAGGTTCCGGGCAGTTGAGGCCCGTGGCGTCGAGCACCGCATCGGCGGTCAAGGCATTGATTGAGTCGGGCATAGAGCACTCCTGGAACAGGCGGGCATTGTCTCGCAATGCGCCGCGTTGGTCATCCTGGTCTGTCGGAAATGTCGATTGACATTACCGGCCTCATCGCGGGCAAGCCCGCTCCTACAAAGGCTTGGTTCAGCGCCGTTTTGCACTGTCCAACCGCCGCAAATGGCACGTCACTTCCTCGCGGTCGTGATACAGCTGCTTGCACCCAATTGCCACCTTGACACCCCGCGCCTTGAAGCCCTCTTCGATGCGGTCGAGCAAGCGCCGCACTTCGGCATA
>RCUU01000615.1_pt1 | contig 19190 bp, 17 predicted proteins | sample 2166211 | NCBI WGS metagenome assembly RCUU01 (sample SAMN09932620, study PRJNA488358) | compost metagenome | feature: garden; material: soil; isolation source: compost soil in phenylacetic acid-enriched culture | place: Germany: Experimental Botanical Garden Goettingen | collected 2016-01-27
GTTCTTTAGTACTTGGAATCATCATCTTATTATCTTTAATGCCATTATCGAAAGCGTTTGCGACAGATCCAGGGTATTATCAGGAAACGTACCGGAATCAATTTCATTTTTCTCCCGAGGCGAACTGGATGAATGATCCCAATGGGATGGTTTATTATGATGGCGAATATCATTTGTTTTACCAGAATAATCCATATGGAACAACCTGGGGATCGCTGCATTGGGGGCATGCAGTGAGCAGTGATCTTGTTCATTGGAAACATCTTCCTATTGCAATTTCTCCTGATATCCATGGACAAATTTTCTCTGGAAGCATTGTAATTGACTGGGGAAATACGGCTGGCTTTGGAAAGGAAGCAATGGTAGCTCTCTTTACCCATGCAGGCGATAAGGGCCAAGTTCAAAGCATCGCTTACAGCCTAGATAAAGGGAGAAAGTGGAATATGTATGAAGGCAATCCTGTAATGCCTGATCCTCCCGCCGCCGATTGGCGTGATCCTAAAATGTTTTGGCATGAAGAATCCAATCAGTGGGTGATGTCGTTAGTCGCTAACAACAAGGTGATGTTCTATACTTCACCCAATTTAAAAAACTGGACGTATGCCAGTGAATTTGGCCCGGATGGCGGAATTCAGGCCAATAGTCTGGATTCCACTTCGTATGCGATTTCCTCGCAAGGAGGGGGATCGTTCAACTATGAGGGTGACATTACCCTGAATACAAAAAATGGCCGGGAAGGTTCGGGAGGACTGGTTTTTCGTTCTGATAAGCGTGCGGCCAACGGTTATGTGGTCAACCTGGATGCCAAAAATGACCGCGTAACTTTAACCAAAAATAGAAATGGGGAAAGCATTGAACTCGCGGCCAGTTCTTTGCGTCTGGATACCTCATCTACCTACCATTTACAAATTGCAACGGATAGAGCTCACATTCAGGTTTTTGTTAACAACCAGCCGGTACTGGATCAGACTGATGATGAATTTGCATATGGCTACTATGGGTTAACCGCATGGAATTCAACAGCCTCCTTTCGAAATGTGAAATTCAATAATACGTCAAACTTTGTGACCAATTTGTCACAATGGACCGCTGTTAATGGTTCATGGGAGGACACCTTGGAAGGAATGAGCGGGACCTCTGCGGAGAATTCGTATGTAATGAGCGGCCAAACCGGGGAGAACTTTCGATATCAGGCGAATATGAAATTATCGGATGGGGGAGATGAAACCGGCTCGCTTGTTTTCCGGGCAGATGCAGGAGCGAGAAATGGATATATGGCGAGTCTCGACGTTCCCAACGATAAGATAAAATTGCTGAAGCTTGAGGACGGGAAGCAATCAGTTCTGGCTGAGGCCACTGTATCTCTTGCTACCTATTCCAGTTATCCTGTAGAAGTTAGGACTTATGGAGGGAATATAAAAGTATATTTGAATGGAAAACTTACTCAAGAGGTAAACGATTCCACCTTTAGCTCCGGGCTTTTCGGCTTACAGCTTGTGAATGCCTCCGGGATCTTCCAGGATGTTCAATTGGGCAAAAACATCCTAACAGATGAGAATGGAATCCTTAACCATGATTTTGAAACAGGAGATTTGACCGGGTGGACCCATGTGCAGGGGGATGCATTTACCAATAACCATGTAACGGATCAAACAGATTGGTGGGGCGGAGCTTTCAACCAGCAAGGCCAATATCATCTATGGGGGTTTTCCGAGCGCTACAAGGGAGATGATGCTACCGGAGAACTACGTTCATCCTATTTCAAATTGGGCGGCTCCGGGGAGATCAACCTGATGATGGGAGGAGGCAAAGATGTCCACAACCGTTATGTATCGTTAGTCAGAGCATCCGACGATCAGGAATTACTTCGTCAAGCAAATACTGGATCTGAGGAGGAAACGTATCACAAATACGTATGGGATGCTTCCAGTTATATTGGTGAAGTGTTATATATCAAAGCTGTGGACTATGCGACGGGCAGTTGGGGGCATATCAACCTGGATGATGTCAATGTTTATAATGAAGGGCCTATACCGGAACAGGTTGACCAGGTAGCACAAGAGCCGGAAAAAGGCAATCCGGCACAAAGCGGCCTCATTACGGATTGGTCTGCCGTCTCAGGTTCGTGGATCCCTTCTACAAACGGAAGTATAGGCGGTGTATGGGAATGCCCTGCATTAATTGAAGTACCTGTAGATGGCAACCCTGAACATAAGAGGTGGGTTCTGCAGATAAGTATCAATCCGGGAGCACCGGCAGGCGGATCAGGAGTGCAATATTTTGTAGGAAGCTTTGATGGGAAAACCTTCACCAATGAGAATTCTTCCGACAAAATATTATGGTCCGATTACGGAGCCGATTATTATGCCGCCGTGGAGTGGAACGGAATTGAAGGGGCGAATGGCGAGAAATACTGGGCTGGCTGGATGAGTAACTGGGCTTATGCTGAAAGTACACCCACTTCAACATGGAGAGGTTCCTTGTCACTGCCGCGAACGGTGGAGCTGACCCAGACAGAGGAGGGATTACGGTTAAAACAAACACCTGTTTCCCTGTCTGGCATTCGTGAAGAAACTAAAGCGGTTTCATATACAAATGAAAAGATAAATGGAGAAAGCGGCCTCCTGTCCAACTTTTCTGAGGATACATTTGAAATGATCGCCGAGTTTGATCTGTCCAAGACCCAAGCAACCGAGTTTGGTTTCAAGGTTCGTAAAGGAAATGATGAATATACAACAGTCGGATATGATGTCTACAAAGAAAAGCTGTTCGTTGACCGTACGAATTCCGGGGGATATAAATTTGGACCTGATATCGCAGACAAACATGAAGGCCCGCTGAAGGCTGTAAACGGTACGGTGAAAATGCATGTTTTTGTTGACCGGTCCGCACTGGAGGTGTTCGGGAATAACGGGGAAACAGTGATAACCAACCAAATATTCCCGGGTCCTTCGAGCAACGGACTGCAAATCTACAGTAAGGATGGGGATGTGGAATTAAAGTCTTTGCAAATATTTCCGTTAAAGAGTATCTGGAAAGTGCCCCTTTCCCTTGCTTCACTACGGTTAGGTTGGACGACGATCAGTGGTAAATGGGCAGATACGATCCATGGAAAACAGGGCCAAAGCGCAGGGGATGCGTTTATTCTGTCCAGTGAGGTTGGAGGGGATTTTTGGTATGAAGCGGACATTAAAGTGCCGGATACAGATTCGCATCCAGACGACCCTGAAAAAGATACCATAAATAACCCCATCGGCGCAGGTGCTTTGGTCTTCCGTTCAGATCCTGCGGCAAAAAATGCGTATGCAATTAGTGTGGATGTACGGAATAATGTGGTCAAGCTCATAAAATTTGTTGACGGGACCGGAAGTGAGCTTGCCATCTACAACAATGACGGAAACCTGAAACTACGGACAAATCAGGATTATCACCTCAAAGTTGCAGCTGTCGGGGATACCATAAAGGCTTATTTGGACGGCAAATTGGTGATTGATACCAAAGACCCAAGTTACGCACGGGGATACTTTGGCTTAAATGTATGGGATACAACAGTTTTCTTTAATAATATACGAATCTCAAGCTATAATTCGGGCAATTCCGGTGACAATATCAAGAAGAACAACAAGGACAGCAACAGCCCGGTAGTTAATCAAAAAACCGCAACCCTTCCGGTTTCAGTTCTTCCGGGTAGATTAGAATATACTCCAGATGTTACGCAAAAGGCTGATGGCAGGAAGGAAGCCGCAGTGGTCGTCGATGATCTTGCTATAACCAAGGCATTTCCAGAGAAAGAGAGTTCTGTAATAACTCTGCAAGTGCAAACTACCGGTGCTGATGTGGTCATTGTTGAGCTGACCGGCATGGCCAATAAGCTTTGGAGCGAGCGTCAAGCCCTGAATCTTAAGGTGATTACGGAACTGGGGACATATACCCTCCCAGCCGGGGTGGTGAATAGAGATGCCACACTTTCTATTAACATGTCAGGGCTGCGAATAACGTTAGCCAAGGCAACAATGCAGCAGAATGCTGCTGTTCAGGAAGCGGCTGTAAAAACGGGAGCAACCGTGGGAACGGCTCCAGTCGACTTCAAGGTTGAAGCAGTAACAGGCAGTAAAGCATCCGCTCTTGATTTCGGTGATGCCTATGTGAGCCGGACACTTCCGCTGTCATCAGCGGTAGACCCCAATCGTTCCACCGCAGCCCGCTACGATGAAGCCAAAGGGAAACTTGTCTTTGTGCCGAGCATTTTCCGGGCTGGTGCCGACGGAGCCTCCGTTGAAATCAAGCATCAATTAAACGGTGTGTATACCGTTGTCAACAGCAGCCCGGCCTTCGGAGATGTGCCAGCCGGGTACTGGGGCAAAGCGGACATCGAACTGCTTGCCGCAAAAGGAATTGTTGCCGGTTCGGGAAAGGGAATATTTGGGCCATCCAGGCCTGTTACCCGGGCTGAATTTTCCGCTATGCTTGTTCGTGCACTTGGGCTTGAAGAACGGGCGAATCAAGTCTTTAAGGATACGGTCAAGGATTCATGGTACAGCGGGTACCTAAGCGCAGCCTATGCAGCCGGGTTGGTCAAAGGTTATGAAGACGGGGCTTTTCGTCCGGATTCGGGCATTAGCCGACAGGAGATGGCTATCCTTATCCATCAAGCATTGCAATATACCGGGCATTTCTCAGTCAGCAGCAATAACTGGCAAACGCTGGACCGATATGCCGACCGGTCATCTATTGCAGTCTGGGCGCAAAATGCAGTAGATGCAGTGACAGCTCTAGGCATAACACAGGGTATGGACACAGGACACTATGAACCAAATGCAACAGCTACCCGCGCTGAGGCCGCAGCTATGATTAAACGTTTGCTTCAAAAAATTGAATTTATCAATAGTTAAGCGTAAGAAGCAGGTCCCCGGACTCCTAATGCAATACACAAGGAGACCGGGGACCTGCTGTGTAAAATGCTTTACATAAGCAAATTGCTTTTTTACTGTATAGGAAATTATACAATACAAAAAAATGTGGATATCTTGGAAGTTTCAAGGTGCAGGAGCAAACGGGTCCGTCAGGGGAGTGAAGCGGAAGACGTTATTTTGCGAAAAAGTGACCTTTGGGGGCTGCGGCGATCATGGAAGATGGAGTATATTTTGCCAATCGTGATGATGCTTTAGTTAAAAAGCTCGTATCAGGACGTGCTAGGGAAGTGTTTTTACTGGCAGATTCGAAAAAATTCAATTTAACAAGCCTATTTAAAGGACTGGATTTTTCTGAAATTGACATTTTAATTACAAATCAGGGGACACCGGAGAACTCATTGCAGAGGTTGCAGGATTGTGGAGTAGAAATTATAAAGGTGCTCGAGGAAGAACAGTGAAAAAAACACAAGGGAGCGATGAACGATGATAAAAGCGGTCTTTAGCGATATTGACGGGACGTTGTTAAATTCTAAACATCAAATTACGTCTGAAACCAAAAATGCGATCCGAAAAGTTGTGGCAAGAAACATCCCTTTTGTTCTCGTTTCAGCGAGAATGCCAAGCGGCATTTTTTTTCTTCAGCAAGAGCTTAATATTTACGCTCCCGTCATTTGTTACAGTGGTGCTCTAATATTAGGCGGCAACAGGGAAATCCTGCATAGCATCTGTTTGTCGAAACGGAGCATCAAAGGGATATATGATATTGTAGCGGATCAGTATCCTTCCATCAGTTTTAACTTGTATGGTCATGATAAGTGGATCGTTGACAGCACTCAGAATCCTTGGGTAATTCAGGAAGCGGAAATTATTAATGGCTCCCCCATACAGAGAGTGCTCCACTCATATATTGATGAAGATCATGATACTCACAAAATTTTGTGCATGGGTAATCCCGAGGACATTGAGCGGCTTGCACAACAAATCAAAAAAGAAGTTACTGGTATCAATATTTATAAATCCAAGGGAACTTATCTGGAAATTATGGATGAGATGGTGTCCAAATCGTATGCCATTCAGGAGCTCGAAGGGATATTTGATTGTACCTATCGTGAAACGATGGCCATCGGAGACAACTATAATGACATGGACATGATTGTGTACGCAGGCCTTGGAATTGCAATGGGGAATGCGCCGGACGAAGTGAAAAAAATTGCCGACAGGATCACTTTAAGCAATGATGAAGATGGCTTGAAAATTGAACTGGATAAATTAACCGATTCAATATTCATCCCGGACAGCGGTGGATTGTCCGCTCTAGAATGAGCATGATCCTGCAGAAAAGCCCCTTCACGCCAAGTCGTTTTTGAAGGCGATGACCGATCCGACCATGGGAAGGTAGTTGTTGATGAGCAGGAAGACCAGCGCGGGTGTTATCATCACATAAAATGCCCCGTATTTCCGCCAATATCCGATGTTTTGCTTGCGGTTTTTTCTGGCGGCCGGGAGAGTCAGATGGGCAGCCTTGACAGGTTGGTTCATTCTTCTCACGTTCCTTTCGTCTCAAGATGTCTCTCCACTGGCTTCATTATAGATAGAATCCGAAATTCATTCTATCTACTGTAGTGACATGAATAGCAAATATGTGACTTTCATGAAAAAATAATTAACATGTTATGTAACAAATGTGATATATTTGTTGGTGAAATCGCAAAAACATAGGCGCCAATATCCATTCCAGTAATGGATACTGCCGCCTGCGGCTTGAAGTATTAAGCATCGGCTACTTCGACCGGTAGATTCTAATCTTGGGGTGTGAGTCCAGTCAGCTTCCTGAACAGCTTCGCGAAGTACGAGAAGTGCAGGTAGCCCAGTCCCTCTGCGATGCTGCTGATCTTGCCGTCCGTTTCGACGAGCAGTGTTTTCGCCCGCTCAATCCGCTGTTGTGTAATGTATTCTGACAAAGACATCCCAGTCTCCTTGCGGAACAGTCTTGACAGATACGCCGGATTGCGGGAGACGAGGGCGGCGATGTCATCGCGGGTCAAATCGCGTTGCAGGTTGTCCTGAATGTACGCGTAAGCTTTGGAGATGACCGGGGAGGAGTCCCGTTGCTTATCGGCGAACACCTCTGCCGTTTTGTCGACGATACGGGTTGCCCATTGCAGCAATTGGTGTGCTGAACGGGATGCCTGCGGATCGTTCAGTTCTTGCACGGTGAACATATCGTACACCGAAACACCCTTACGGTGGGCCGTCTGGTAGAACAAGTGCAGTAATCCGTAGTGGAGCTGCTCTATGGTCTCGCGGCTGGCCATTTCGTCCTGCAGCAGCTTGGCTGTCCGCTCAAGCTGCTGGATCAGCTCCGCATGCAATCCTTGATTTAGCAGTTCTCCCCATTCGGTGAGATTCGGCATTACTCCTGCATCGCCGGAAGTCCCTGTGTCGAAGGTGACCGTCACATCAATGACGGATTGCGAGGAGGAAATGTTCGTCCGCTCTATCTGTAGCAGGCGGTCTATCGCATCGGGAAGTTCCTCCAAAGGCATCTCCTTGCCGACATAGCAGGAGATTTGACAATGGAGGTCCTGGGAGGCGGCCACGAACTGGCGGCAGCGTCCAAGCAGCGCTTCACGGTTCAGGATCTGGTCCTCCTGGCAGTACAGGAGCAACAGATTCAGCTCACGGCTGTCCTGGAATACTATCCCGGGCATTCCTCCGAAAATGGTCTCCGCCGCCTCCTTGCGGATAGCATATTCCATGATGCTCTCATCACGTGCGCTTAACTCCACATCCCAATGCTCGATGCTGAGCAGGAGCGGGACCACTTCGCCACCGGACTTCAGCGGAATGCCGTACATTTCGAGCTGCCGGTTCAGCCTTTCGGGCTGAAGGAGCACTCTTCTGGCGAGCAGGTCCTGCCAGAAGCGCTCGACCAGAATCGGAAGCTGGCTCTTCCACAGGCGCTGCTGCTGCTCCAGCATATCATCGAACGATTGGCGTATGCGCTCAGCGTGAATCTCTTCCAGGGCACGTGAGACAATTTCCTTCAGCAGATCGTGGTCAATCGGCTTCAGAGCGTAATCGAAGCAGCCGAACTGCAAGGCCTCCCGGGCGTATTCGAACCGGGCATGGCCGCTCAGGAACACGACCAGTGATGCGGGAATCTTTTGTGAATCCAACGCAGCAGTTCAAGCCCATTGGCCTCCTGCATCTCAATATCGGAGATGACGAGATCGACCGGCTGCCTCTCCATGATCTGTGTGGCGGATTTCACGCTGCTGGCTTCAAGGATAGCAGAGAAGGGCATGTCACTCCAGTCGATGCCCTGTGTAATCCCTTTAAGCGCGTAAATCTCGTCATCTACTACCAGCATCGTAACCAACGTCATCTTCCTCCATTTCCTGTTGTGACTTGTCCGCAGCGCCAGCGTCACTGAACGTGGACTATTGCTGAACCGGCAATCTCATTTCGACAACTGCACCCCCGGTCTCGCCGTTCCGGAAGGTGATCCCTCCTTCGTCGCCGTACATTAGCCGGAAACGGCGGAGAACTTTCCAGATACAGAGATGCCGCTCTCCGTTACTGCTTAAGTACGTTCCCCCAGCGAGTTCCTCCAGCATTTGGGCCGGGAAGCCCGGACCGTTGTCGGCAATTGTAATGCGCACAAAACGTACCGGATCGCCCGCTTCTTTCCCGGACCGGATGAGAATCCGAAACGGCGTCCCATCCTGCTCTCTGCGGGTCAAGCCGTGGAGAATGGCGTTCTCAATGAAGGGTTGCAGCAGAAGCGGTGAGATGCCCCGGCTCCTGTACACGGGCGGGAAATCGTTGTCCGGTTGCCGTGCATGAGAAAACGGAAGTAATCGGCCAGATGGAGGGACATTTTTTGCACGGATTTGAAGTCCTTGAGCGCTGCCATTTTATAAATAAGGTTAAGTGTATTCATATAAAAGTTAGGGTTGATCTGCATTTGGAGATGCTTGTACTCTGCCTTCTGCACTCTCAGCTGTTCTTCGTACACATCGATTTTGAGCGCCTCGATCTGCCGGGCCATCTGGTTAAAGGTCTTGGTCATGATCGAGAATTCAGAGACGTCAGATTGTGCGGGCAGCCGGACGTCCAGCATGCCGTAGCCGAGCTTGCGCATCCCGCCGACGAGTCTGGCAAGCGGCCGGAACAAGAAACGCTGGAGATACAGGATATAGCCGGTGACGACCGCAACCGAGAGCAGGGGGATCCAAAAGTAGAGCATTTTCTGGAAGAAGGGCAGATTTCTTGAGAATATACGGTTCTGTCGTAACGAGAACATAACGAATGTCCGCATATTGGGAGTCTTGGGTAAGTACGAGATAATTGTTATCCTTCCACTTAATGGTGGCTGCCCGTTTCTTCATCTGAAGAACTGCCGTCCGGAATCCATCGTCTAGCCCGTACGGCAGATCTCTGGAGGAGAGCAGGCTGCCCTGGCTGTCCATCATAAACACAGAACCCTCCGGGCCGACGTCCAGTGCCGCGAGCGTCTGATTCAACGTGTTGAGTTGAACCATCGCGCCATCCAGCATACCAAAGTCGATATCGATTGCTTTGATTAAGTAAGCGCTGTTGCCCGGCATGGCGACAACCTCCCACCGGTCGCTCGGAACTTCTTTCCGTGCAGCAAATTGGCGGAGTATGACTTGAGCAGAGCGTTCAGCTCATTCGAATTGGATGCGTCCTGGGTAGCAAAGAGGGGATAATTGCTATCTTTGGCCAGGTAGATAAAAAAAGTGTCGACCATCTTGTAATAGTTTGTATCCAGTATAAAACGGTTGTTCAAACGAACCTTTGCCAGCGTATAGTCCGGGTCGCTTACAGGCAGCGTCTTTAGCGACAAAATTTCGGAATCGTTAGCTGTGCCTAGCTGGATGAGGAAGTTGTAGGTGCTTTTCAGCATCGTATCGTTAGCATTGACCTGGACATCCATCAGATTGCCATAGTTGGCCGAGATCTGCTCGCGCACGATGCGGACAGCGTACAGATTGTTGTAAATAAGGAAGAGGACAAGCGGGGTGACAATGAGGAAAAATCACGCACCGACAGCCAATATCGCATCCGTATTCCTCCTCGCAAAAGTTTTATAGCGTAAGCTTCCTGAATTGACTTCTTCAAAACAGGCTTCGGAAGCATGCACCTATCCACTGCAGATTGTCATATTAGGATAACCCGAAACCGGAAAATTCGGCAATATGCAAAAAAAATGCAAAGGGCAGAGGTTGTGTTCCAACAACGCAAAGCAGCGACTCTCCGTTAATAGAGAATCGCTGCTTTGCTGGTTTTTGATTTCAAGAGAAGGCTGCTTTTTCGCAGAACAAGCTGCTTATGAAACAAACTCGTCCGTGTTTCCATTGTTATTTTCCGACTGAGCTCAAGCTTTTTCAGCTATGGCCTTTTTCAGTTGCACTTCGGTTTCTTCCCCGGAGGCCTGCCCGACGCGTTTGATGAAGAAGGCGAGCAGTAAAGCGATGACCCCGATACCTACAATCACGAGGTAGGCATCGTTGATACCCTGGATAGAAGCTTCCATAATCATATGCTCCTGTGTGGCGCCTTTGGCTCCACCTGAGGCCATCATATTTGTCAAATGCGTCGTGGTCCGGCTGGTCATGACGGTGACGAGCAGCGAAGTACCTACGGCGCCGGCCACCTGTCTGATGGTATTGGAGATCGCAGTACCGTGCGCATTCAGCTTGGAAGGCAATTGATTTAAGCCCAAGGTCTGGATAGGCATGAGGAGCAGGGCCATCCCGATCCGGCGTCCTGTGGACATGAACACCAGATACATGTAGCTGGTCGAATCCGTCAGGTTCACAAAGCTTAAGGTCGTCACAATTGTGATCAGCAGACCGATGACGGCAAGCCATTTGGCCCCGAAACGGTCGAACAGCTTGCCGGTGACCGGCATCAGCAGTCCCATGATCAGCGCGCCGGGAAGCAGGAGCAGGCCGGACTCCATGGCTGTATAGCCACGGGCATTCTGCAGATACAGAGGCAGCAGCATCATATCCGCATACATGATGATCGTTACTGCGATACTAATAATAGTAGTTAAAGAGAACATATTGTATTTGAAGGCCCGCAGATCAAGCAGCGGGCTGGAAGAAGCGAGCTGCCGCCAGGTAAACAAGCCGAGCGACAGAACACCTGCAACCAGGGAAACGATGACCTCTGCGCTCGACCACCCTGCGCTGGCCGCCCGGCTGAAGCCATACAGCAATGTTCCGAAGCCGATGGTGGAGAGGATGACACTGGTCAAATCAATTTTGGGATACGAGCGTTCCGCTACATTCTTCAAATAGATAAATCCGCAGATGATGACAATGGCCGTCAACGGGAGCATGCCGTAAAACATGGTTTCCCAGGAGTAATGCTCCAAAATATATCCGGCCAACGTAGGTCCGATCGCAGGTGCAAAAATAATGGCTAACCCGACCATACCCATGGCTGCTCCCCGTTTTTCGCGGGGGAAAAGGGTTAAGATAACATTGGTGAGCAGCGGCATAATAATCCCGGCACCGGCGGCCTGAATCATCCGCCCGGTCAGCAGAATAGGGAAGCTGGTGGCTAGGGCTGATACGAGCGTTCCGGCCAGAAAGATAAACATCGAGGTCTGGAACAGCTCACGCGTTGTGAACCGCTGCATCAGAAAAGCCGTAATCGGAATCAGAACACCGTTAACCAGCATATAGCCGGTGGTCAGCCACTGCGCCGTTGCAGCCGTAATATTGAAATCATGCATTAATTCCGGTGTGGCGACGCTCATCACCGTCTGGTTCAGTGTCGCAAGGAAGGCGCCCAAAATCATAATGAACAAGATGGGCCCTTTTTTCACGGAACTGCTTATTGCTTCTGTCTTGTTACTCACTCCACTCCATCCTTTCAAATCGCCGATCATGGACTAAATTTACAGTGTGTTGTATAGTTTACAATGTATAAAGTTGATTATAGATGAAATTTTCATGCAAGCAAGCAACGATTTTCGTGAAAGTGTAAATTAGTTTACAATTTATTTAAAAATGTAGATTTTCTTTTTGAAAAACTACAATTATCCCTAAAATGTAGTTTGCCTTGAAAAAGGTAAAGAATGGAGAGAGCAGGATGGATGATTCAATGCCCCGGACAGATCCCCGTGTGCTCCGTACGCGGGAATTGCTTAGAAATGCCGTAATTGAACTGATGGAGGAAATGGATATCCAGAAAATTTCGGTTAACCGTATTGCCGAACGGGCCAAAATTAACCGGGTTACTTTTTATCTTCACTATCGGGATATTCCGGATATGCTGGAAATGATGGCGGATGATATGGTAGAGGACATTACTCAGGTAGTGCGCAGCAATCATGCGGAGAATCCAGAGCTGCCAGGCAAAAATGAGGATTGGCCGATCCTTGAAGGTCTCCTCACACACATTGCCGAGAATGCAAAATTTTATAAAATTGTACTCACGTCGAGACGAAGTACGATTTTTGCCGATCGTCTGTTCAACTTGATGGGGGAAATGATTTCCGAACGGGTGGAGAGAAAGGTGAGCGCCGCCGACATTTCCAAAGTATCTATACAGAAGGACGTTGCCATCTGGTATGGGTCAGCCGCCTTGATAGGCACCATCATTGCCTGGCTGCGGAATGACATGCCCTACACCCCCTCTTATCTGGCGAGACAGATTACTTCGCTGCGCTCGAAATAACCAAATGTAATTTGTAGGCTGTATATTTCCTTCTTCCTGCGGGTAATAACTAACAGTTAACCAGTTCGTGTAACGGCGGGGAATGAAAGGAGCTTGTGACCAGTGAAACGTAAACTATTGATAACAGGAGCGGCGGGCAGAATCGGCAACGTCATTTACCAGGGGCTGAAAGAAGACGGCCGGTATGAAGTTGCAGGTGCGGATATACAAGCGGACGAATCACAAGGAATCGTTCAAATGGATGTTGCGGATGAAGCGCGGTTGGCGGAGTTAACACAGGGTGTCGATACGGTGCTTCATTTCGCCTGGATCAAGGATAATGAAGATTTCCTCGGCAAGGTGCTGCCGGGAAATGTGAGTGGCGCGTATAAGCTGTTTGAGGCGGCCGTGCAAAACGGGGTGCGGCGGATTGTTTTTGCCAGTTCCAATCATGCGACCGGCTTTTACAGGACGGACGAAAAAACGGAGCCGATGGACCCTTACCGGCCGGATAGCTTTTACGGGCTGAGCAAATGCTACATCGAGCTGCTGGGCCGCCTATACTCCGACCAAGGCAAAATCTCATCCTTCAATATCCGCATCGGCAACTTCCCGGGGGACGACCGTCCTCACTCGGAACGCGCGGGGCATATCTGGATCTCCGAACGCGACATGCTTCAACTGATCGTTTGCTGCATTGAAGCGGATGAGGGAATGAAGTATTTGAATCTGTATGGCACCTCCGCCAACAGCGACAACTATTATGACATCGGCTATCTGAAAGATTTAATCGGATATAAGCCGCAGGATGATGCAACCAAGCTGCTTGAGTTGGCCAAAGCTGCGGGTTGGGAGGTACGTCAGGACGAAACTGTCTACCAGGGAGGACAAGGCGAAATGAGCTGAATTTGTGTACCTTTTTACACTTAGAATTGCTGCAGGATTCATGGAGGAGCCTCCGGCATCGCTAAATTGAAATCCAAATTCGGTCAGTCTTGAGCTGCACGCACATAGACTCGTTCTCCATGCCGTTCCACGATCACTTCAGATTCAAAGAAATGACTCAGTACCCCGGCTGTCAGAATTTCAGAGGTTCGACCGCTTTGAACGACTTGGCCTCTTCGCAGCAGCAGAGTATGGCTGAAGACCGGCAGAATTTCTTCGGTGTGGTGGGTGACATAGATTAGTGTCGGCATTTCTTGTGATAATGCCAATTCACGGATACTGTCCAGGAGCCGCTCCCTCGAGAACAGGTCCAGCCCGTTGCAGGGCTCGTCCAGGATCAGTACACGGGGCGCCGCCATCAGCGCACGGGCAATCAGCAGTTTTTGCTTCTCGCCCTGGGAGCAGGTTCTGTATTCCCGGTCCCACAAATGAAAGCAGCCCAGCTGCTTCATCAGCTCTTCGGCACGCACTGTGTCCTGCTCCGTAAAGTGGTCATACAATCCAATGGTGGCATGTTTGCCGCTGATGACGACGTACTGTGTCCGGTCGGTGCCATAGAGCTTCTCCTGCAAGGAGGAGCTTACCCAGCCGATGGATTTGCGCATTTCTCGCAGATCTACTTCGCCGTAACGTTCGCCCAATACAGAGATGCTGCCGGTTGTGGGCCAGAGATACCCGGTTATCATATTCAACAGTGTGGTTTTGCCGGACCCGTTCAAGCCGAGCAGGGCCCAATGCTCACCTGGGTGTACCGTCCAGTTAATCCCGTTCAACAAGGTGTGGATGCCTTTAGTCCACGTTACATCGTGCAAATCAATAATCATGGGGGTAACCTTCTTTCCTCAGCTGATATTGTGAATATCATAAACCGGTCCAGGTTGAAAGTCATTGTGAAAAGTGCTCGTAAATGGAGCACTTTTTGCTATAATGGCAGCAGGTGAAGATACTATGGAAATTAATTTGCTGACAGATACCTTTGAACTTTGGAAAGGCAAAAGCGGTTTTGCGAACATTCCGCATGAGCATGAGGGCTGGTATCAGGTCACCTTGCCCGTACAAGGGACATGTGACTTGCTGCAGAACAGGAAGACCTATCTTCTTCAGCCCGGTGAAGGTCTCCTGCAGCATCCTCAAACCGAGCATTCTTTTCAGGTTGGAGCCTCTTCGGCGGTGATCGTGATTAAGTTCCGCGGCAGTCTGCTGAATCATAGGGCGCCACGAGACTCACAGGAATACAGACTGGAGCGGGATTTTAACCCTGAGGAGATCACTGAACTCTTCCGCAACTGGTCGTATGAATTGCTGGGGAATGAAACTGACTCTCTGATGGTCCAGCAAATGGAATTTCAGGTGGGGTTATACCTCGAACGGCTGCTAAAAGGGGGAGGAGAATTTGGCCGATCCGTCCATACCAGCTCAGACTCCCGTCCTTATTCGTCTGATCCCCATATGACACGGGTACTCGATTATCTGCATAGCTGCTATATGACTGCTGTTGACATCGAATCCATGGCTGCCATTGCCCTGCAAAGCCGGTATCATTTTATCCGTTCGTTCAAGCAATTGACGCAGTTCACACCTTATCAGTATGTATTGAGACTACGGATAGACGAGGCCGGAAAAAGGCTGCAGCGATCCAAAGAATCTGTAACGGAAATCAGCTTCAAATTGGGATTCTCCAGTGTTACGCAGTTCTACCGGGCCTTTCTGCGTGTAAAAGGCATGACTCCGACGGAATACCGCAAACTTACGAATGTATAGTTAAATTCTTAGGTAAAGGGTGGGCGACAATGTTGAAAATTCAATTAAACGATCAGCTTTCCATTTCCAAATTGGTCATTGGATGCATGAGGATGAATGATTGGAATTTAAGTGCCGGACAAGCGGTTGAGTTTATCGAATGGTGTATTGAACGAGGAATCACAACTTTTGACCATGCCGATATTTACGGCGGCGATCATCGGAATGAAGCGCTTTTTGGGGAAGCTCTGAAACTGAAGCCGTCCCTGCGGGAGCAAATCGAAATCGTCACGAAATGTGCAATCAGTGTGCCGAATGCCCGTAATCCCCATATTAAAAACCGGTTTTTCAACACGGATAAAGAATATATTTTGACACAGGTTAACGATTCTTTGGATAAGCTTCAATGCGGCTACATCGATATCCTGTTGATTCATATGTTTGATCTGTTGATCGATCCGCGCGAGCTCAATGAAACTCTTCTTCAGCTTCAGAACGAGGGAAAGGTCAGGTATTTCGGCTTATCCAATCATAGTCCGCTTGAATTTGACACTTTGCAGAAATATTCGGACATTCATTTTGTCACTCACCAATTTATGCTGAATCCTCTGGGCATACAGAATTATCAAAACGGCACTATGACCCATTGTCTAAAGGAAGGGATTTCCCCGATGATTTGGTCGCCACTGGCGGGGGGCAGGATTTTTCAACCGAACAATGCGTTTGAGGAGAACATGCAAAGCGTACTTGAAAGTATTCGGCAGGAGCTCGGCCTGGAGCATCTCGACGAGGTCATATACAAATGGATCTTCAAGCACTCGTCTAATCCCGCCATCGTATTGGGCACCGGAAACAAGGGGAGGATTGAGCGGGCCTTACAATCTGCGGCCGGTGTGGAGTTGACCAAAGAGCAATGGTATAAAATCCTTGTGGAAGCAGGTTATACGTTGTGGTAAATTCTCTCCTGCGGATTTCATAGAAGATTTTCGGTCTTATATACTAGAAAAATTTCAACCCAGAAAGCCGCGCACCCAGTGCGCGGCTTTTTGCCATATATAAAGCAGCTGAATTACTGCACACTGAGATTGTCCCAGTTGACCTGGAACTCCTTCAGCATCCCTTCTTTGGTCAGCTTGCCGCCGAGGTACCCCTGGATGCTGCTGGATAATTCCTGCGGCATGCCGTTTGGCAGGCGTGACCAGTTCCAGGTTAGTGCCTGGTCCTTATCCGTATATTCCAGCACCTCCGAGCCAAGGGCACCCAGGTCCTCTTCGGTTCCCTTAATGCTGTCAACCGCAGGGATGAACTGGAACTCCTTCGTGATGTACCTTCTACCCGTCTCCGAGGTGACGAGCCAATCCAGGAAGAGCTTGGCTTCCTCCTTGACGGGGGAGAATTTGTTGACCACCCAGTTGCTGGGCACGCCAACATAGAGCTTGTCGTTGTCTTCGGCGGTATCATCAATGGGCATCGGCAGGATGCCCAGGTTCAGATCCGGATCGATGCCGTCGATCTGGCCTTGTGTCCAGTTACCCTGCTGCATCATTGCCGCATCCCCGGTGGCAACCATCGTAACCTGGGTATTATAGTCGGTCGAGAGCGGATTCTTGTTGCCGTATTCCACCGTCAGGTCCAGAAGATCGGTCCACTTGGAGAAAATCGGGTCTCCGGCGAAGCTCTTGGAGCCGTCTGTAAGTCCGGCGATGAACGCTTCGGGATTGGGCTGCTGGGCGAAGGCCACATTCACATTGTGGTTGCCGAGCACGAACCATTCCTGATATCCGTTGGCAAAAGGCGTGATGCCCGCGGCCTTCAGCTTTTTGGCCGCCTCCCGCAGCGCAGTCAACGTTAACGGCTTTCCGGTAATTCCGGCTTGCTTGAACAGATCCTTATTATAAATGAAGCCGTACCCTTCCAGGTTCATCGGCATACCGTAGAGCTTGCCGTCTACGGTCATTTGTTCTGCGGCCAGCGGCTTCACATCCTTGGCCCAGGCTTCTCCGCTCAGGTCGTCCAGATATTCAAGCCACATATCGCGTTCATTGTTGCCTCCAATGGTGAAGATATCCGGCTCATCTCCGGAAGAAAACTTCGCCCGCAGGGAGGCGCCATAGTCGCTGCCGCCGCCGACGCTCTGAATCTCCAGCCGGATGTCCGGGTGTTCCTTCTCGAATTCAGTCTTAAGCTTAGCCAGCGCTTCGGATATTTCTACCTTGAACTGGTAGATATGCACGGTTTTGATTCCGCCCGCATCGCCCATGCCGCGTCCGCAGCCGGCTGTCAGCGCAGCCAGCAGCAACGAGCATGCGAGGAGAAGTCCGCGTTTTTTTCTCATATTCATTCATCCTCTCTGCCTGAAAAGTCACCATATAAGCTTAAATTGTATCGTCAGCCCTTGACGGAGCCCTGGGCAATGCCTTCAATAATATACTTCTGCATCAGCAGGAAAAAGAGGACCACCGGCGTAATCCCGAGCACGAGACCCGGAAGCGCCAGATCCCATTGCTTCGTATATTGCCCGAAGAACGTGTAGGTGGCGATGGGAATGGTGCGGAGCAGCGGGTCCTGCAGAATGAGCGAAGGCATCAGGTAATCGTTCCAGATCCACAGGGTGTTCAAAATAATGACCGTAACGATAATCGGCTGCATGAGCGGCAATACGATCCGGAAAAAAGTGCCGTAAGGGCTGCTCCCATCCACCCGTGAAGCCTCCTCAATATCGACCGGCACAGATTTCACGAAGCCATGGAAGAGAAAGACAGTCATCGGAGCACCGAATCCCAGGTAGGCCAAAATCAGGCCGGCCGTCGAATCCATCACACCCAGCCGGCTGACGATCTGCACCAGCGGGATCATAATGGCCTGGAAAGGAATGACCATCGCCGCTACGAGAGCCACATAGAGAATACGGTTGTATCTGCTGTTGTTGCGGACCATTTTGTAAGCGCACATGGAGCAGAGAAAGGCCAGCAGAACATTACTGGTTACCGTGACCACAAAAGAGTTCAGGAAAGCGTGCGGGAAATCAGTAGCTTTCCAGGCTTCCGCGTAGTTGTTCCACTGGAACACGGAGGGCAGCGCAGCGGAGTCCGACAGAATTTCGCTGTAGCTTTTGACCGAATTGGCCAGCAGGAAATAAAACGGTACCAGAAATACCAGAGCCAGCAGAATCATCAGCAGCTCGATCAGCAGCAGAGGTACACTGGATTTCTTGGCGGTAGTCTCCATTACAGCTCCACCTCTCTTTTCTTGGTCGCTCTAACCTGAAGCAGCGAGATGACGGCAACAATCACGAAAAAAATCATCGCTTTGGCCGAACCCATCCCAAACCTGCTGATGGTGTAGGCCTCATTATAAATATTGAGCGCGACCGACTCGGTAGCTTTGAAGGGGCCGCCTTTGGTCAGCGACAGGTTCAGGTCGAATAGCTTGAAGGACCAGGAGATGGACAGGAATAAGCAAACGGTTACAGCCGGCATCACCAGCGGAATCGTAACATGGCGCAAGGACTGCATGCGGCCGGCTCCGTCCACTTTGGAGGCTTCAATCAGGCTCTGCGGGACGTTGTTGATGGCCGAGATGTAGATTACCATGAGATAACCCGCATTTTGCCAGACAAAGACAATCACTATCGCCCAGAACGAGGTAGCCCCCGTACCCAGCCACGGCAGATTGAAAAAGGACAAGCCGGTCACCTGCCCCACAGAGGCGAAACCTCTGACAAAAATAAACTGCCAGATGAACCCGAGCAGCAAGCCGCCAATGACATGGGGGACAAAAAATACCGTTCTCAGCACATTGCGCGTGAACACCTTCCGGGTCAGCACATAAGCGAGGGTGAAACCGAGCAAATTGGTCAGCACCAGACCGAATAAGGTGAACTTGGCCGTG
>RCUU01000616.1_pt1 | contig 19189 bp, 15 predicted proteins | sample 2166211 | NCBI WGS metagenome assembly RCUU01 (sample SAMN09932620, study PRJNA488358) | compost metagenome | feature: garden; material: soil; isolation source: compost soil in phenylacetic acid-enriched culture | place: Germany: Experimental Botanical Garden Goettingen | collected 2016-01-27
CTTGCGACGTGTGGAGGAACCTGGAAGAGCCGTTGCCGGGATTCGCAAGGATCAGCGGGTATGAAGTTTGTGCCGAAGAGGCTTCGGCCCCCGGATAAGTATGACTGGATATGTACCTCAGGTGCCCAAAAGTAAACCCGGGAAGTCCATAGTCCGCGGCCATATAACTTAAAATCCGGGTATCAGGAATAAAGGGAGCATACTTGCCGGTGCCAGCTTGAGCCGGATACCATACCTGAACCATTAATTCTCTATTACCCTCTCTGGCTTTGTCGAAAATTTCTTTCCTATTGGTATCCACGAAATGAAAAGTTTGCGTTCCTACCTTAAATTCGCCTGTTGGTTCAGGTAGTTTAAATACAGGAAAAGCATACATAAGAACCGCTGTTACAGCCAGCATTACTGCTATAGCGGTATAAGCTGCACCTAATATGAATCGCGGAATTTTTTTGGGGCCGTTTTTTTTAAAATAGCTATAACCTGAAACGGCTAAAAAAAGGATCGTTATGCAATATGGGAAAAATAGCTGTACTCTGTATCCTTCCACCGTCCAATGAATGACCAGTAAAAGTGTAGCGATCCCGCTTGCAACGAATACTGGAATTTTACGCCGTCCTTTTTTTAATAGGACTGTTAATGCAAACAAGCCGATGTTTGATAAAAAAATCAACAGTTCAAACAGTCTCATCCCGATTCTCCTTTTTAAAACTTACTATTTTTGTTTGTTCCAATCTTATCCTCACAGACCGGCCTAAGCTATCGATTTACCTTACATTAATCTTACAAGTATGAAATTCGCCTGCGGGAGTGGAGGAGCCATGAGGCTATTTTGGAGAGTGCATGTTCCGTTAATCTTTATGTATGCCGGACAGCTTCTGCTGACTGTTTATATGTGCCGCTTATCCGGTTCCGGAATACCTTCGATCTTATGTACATCTGCATCATAAATACGGTGAAATAAACCGTCGGAAAGGCGGTCACGCCTCCCATGATCGATGAACCGCTGTTGATCGTTTCGGATCGGATGTTTGGCTCCTTGGACAATCCAAAAAATGAACAGCTTCTCACCGCTTACGATACGGACAGCGCCGATTCAACGGCGGAGACGGGGAAGGCCATTGCCGGGCAGCTCGGACATGCACAAACCTCCGGTTTTTGGTTCGCATCTTCTGCCTATTTGGAGGAGCAGATGAAGCGGACCTATAATCTGATGCTTTTCGTCGGGTTGTTTATCAGTTGCGTATTTTTTGTTGCATCGGGAAGCTTTCTATATTTCCGGCTGTTTTCCGACCTGAATGATGACAAGCAGAAGTACCGTTCCATAACGAAGGTCGGGTTGACCGACAAGGAGCTTGAGAAGGTGACAACTCTACAGCTGGCGCTGTTGTTTTTCGTACCGCTCGCGGTCTCGCTCATCCACAGCTCGGTTGCGCTCTACGCTCTGCATAATCTATTCCATTCCCCGGTGACTCATTCGGCCATTACGGATACTCAGCGGCCTTTAACTGATTGCCCCTATTTCTGAAAGGTCCACCGGCATGTTGCAATAGGCCCGCCAGCACACAAAGGTGCGAGCGGGCCTTTCTTTGCGGTCGCTACCCCTAGCGACCGTTAAAATAGGAATAATAGGCAAGAGCTGGATAGGTGAGAGTAACGGAGGGAAGTTTGGAACTGGAGGCGCGTCAGCGGCCGGAAATCCACACATTCTCGCAGTTACGGCCATTCACCGGACAGCCTTTGCCACACATGACTATTTTCCCGCTCGCTCCCTCACCGGAACATAAATCTCCATCACCGTATCCGCCCGGGAATGGCAGCGCTCGTCGTAATACTCGAAGTTCAGCCTGCCTTCGTCGTACACATATCCGCTGCCCGGAAACCACTCCTCAAATATATACCTCCAGGTGCTCTTGATGACCTGCACGAACTCTTCCTGATCCTTTCCCTCGGAGGTATCCACAGGGAGTGTAGTGAACACAGCGTATTCCGCTTCAGGCACATTCACGGTTAGCATGTCATCGGTGACCCGGCTGAAGTCCTCCACAATTACACCAAGCAGATAAGTAGCATTCCCGCTGTCAAAAGCCGGAACACATAGCCCCACTTCGCCGTGTTTGGGCGGATTCAGAAGCTCATACATTTTGGATTCCAGATTTTCTCCTTCATAGTGGCTCCAGAAGGAAGCAATATCCTTCGTATAATTGCCCTCCGCCACATTCGTTTCTATGCCGTAACCCGCAACCTTGAATCCCGGTTTCTGTACAATCACAGGGTTCATCATATAACCTCCAATATCCGTAGTTGGACCCTTCCGTAAAAATCCTTCCATCCGTGCCGCATACTGCGTGGGGCTGTAGCCAAAAGCTTTGCGGAATGCCTTCGTGAACCCGCTCTGCGTCTCAAAGCCATAGTCCAGCGCGATATCGATAACCCGCTTGCCGCTGAACAAATCAACAGCCGCCAGGGACAGCTTCCGGCTGCGCACATATTCCATCACAGACATCCCCTTACACAGGCTGAATACCCGGCTGAAATGATATAGCGAATATCCCGTCTCCGCGGCAATTTCCTCGGCAGTCAAATTTTCTTTTATATTTTGTTCGATATATTCAATGCATCTTTCGATATCCTTGCTGTAATTCAAGCAGCCACCCAGCCTTTCCCCGATCGGTGATTTCATTATAGCAGCAGCCTGACATGGCGGTTGTTCCTGTTTTGCTGAAGTGGAACTGGAGATGCGCAATACATTGTTCTAACCTGACAGGCTGTAGTCAAGTTGCATGAAGTATAGTGAAGATACAGAAGAACCTGAATATTCACTTGAACTGGAGGTCATTTCATGGCAGCGGCAACGAACGAGCAACTGGTGTCTGAATTTCAATCCTTAATCCCCTACATCCAATCCCTCGCTACCCTGGAAGAAGTAGATTGGGAAACTCCGATTGCGGCCGGCAAATGGACCTTAAAAGAAATGCTGTGCCACATTACACAGTGGGACAAGTACTTTTATGAAGAAGCTTTCGCCAAAGTACAGGCTGGCCAGCCGGTAACTGCCAGGCAGCAGAACTTCGATGAATTCAACGCCCGCGCTATCGAATACGCCAAGTCACTGACCAAGCAGGCGGCCATCGGGCAATTCGTGCTGTACCGGACGAAAATTCTGGACAGCATTGCTGACGTAAGCAGTGAACAATTCGTGAAGGTATATCCGGACGGGGAGGGTAATCCATTCAGTATCCGGGAGCATCTGAGCGACTTCATTCCCCACGACAAACACCACAAGCGGCAAATGGAGCAATATCTTACAACGGTTAAAGGCGGAAAGTAAGCCGGAAATTGATGCGTATAGTCAGAAACGGTATCATTTCAACTCCATGATGAATAGGCTACTATAATTCACCAATAATGGAGGTATCCCCACATGACCCTTGGGAATCAAGATCCAAACCGTCAGGCTTATCAACCCGCATCTCCTTATTCTTACCGTCAGTCCCCTTTCCCTTATTCTCATTACTACCATCTCGTCCGTTCAGAAAGCAGCCCGGCAGATCTGCCCTCAGACAGTGAAAACACCAAAAAAGAACTTGTAAATGGTTATATGAACGCAAGTGTCGGCAGCGGGCAGGGCTTTAATGTCAACACCGGAGGAGGAGTGGGCGGCAAACACGGAATTGGCTTAAATGCAGGCGGGAATTTAGGCTTTGGAGGTGCGGGTATGCATGCTGGCGGCCACTTGGGCAGCACTTCATATGGAATAACTGCGCAAGGCAATACCCATCTGGACAGCAGTCAGGGTTTTGGACTTCATGCCGAAGCCCAGGCATTAGGCAAATACGGGCTTGCTGCCCAGGCCAAAACCCAACTGGGCGGTCAAGGGGCAGGTTTTCAGACAGGGGCGCAGGTTGGGGGAGAATACGGCCTGAGTGCCGATGCGGAAGGCCATTTGGGCCTCAGTCAAGGCGCCGGGCTTCAAACCCATCTGCAGCTTGGCGGCGAAAATGGTCTCGGTGCCCAGGCCAAGGCACAGCTTGGCGGCGGACAAGGAGCAGGCTTAGGAGTTGCCGGACAGGTGGGCAAATATAATGGACAATTAGGCTTTAATATCGGCGGCAAGGACAAAGAGTCCAAGGAGTAAAAGAGTCTGAGGATGAATCCGGGACGGATCTTTAGCGTAGGAGGGGGCGGCCAGCCCCCGTCCTTATAATTGCTTGAATCTGCGGATAAAGCTGGATACATTGTAATATCCAACTTCCTCCGCCACGGTTTTTAACGGTCTGGTGCTGCCTGCAAGCAGCTGTTTCGCCTTTTCCATACGCAATTCCGTTACAGCCATAATTTCACCTCCTTATAGGCCTGTGGTATGCTTCCAGTCGAATTTATCATCAACAAAGCGTTCTCTCAATGGACATTAATTATGTGCAGAATTTATACCCCGCAGCAAAAAGAAACAGCCCGCTCCTTCCATTTTATCAAGGAAAGAATGGGCTGTGAGTCTAATGAATTACTTCAATCGAATAGCGCCTTGGGGACGCTGGTGAAGTTGAACCGGTAAGCGGCGGCCTGCTCGACATTCTGTTCAGACCTCATCGCGATACCGCTCCGCTTCAAGCGACGCCAGTAAGAATGGAGCCACACCCATCGGCGCATCAGACACTACGGCCTCGGAAATATAATAGTCGTAGGAGCCGTTGCGGTCCTTGCTCAGACCTGCCCCGTGGCAGATCTGATGCAGATGAACGCCCTGTTCATCCTCACTGGTCAAATGCGCCAGTATCCCTTCATAGCCTTTCAGCATTGCATCTTTGAAAGAAGGCTCCAGGTACCGCAGCCGCAGCCCTTTGGCCATCGCATATACAAACATGCAGGAGCCGGTGGCTTCGAGATAGTTGCCTTTGCGCCCCGCTTGATCCAGCACCTGGTACCAAAGGCCGGTCTCCTTGTCCTGAACATCCACAAGCGCTCCGCACATGCGCTGGAAAATACCGATGATGGTTCCCCGCTGCGGATGAGTAACAGGGAAATGCTCCAGACAGTCTACTACAGCCATCGCATACCAGCCCATCGCCCGGCTCCAGAAGTGGGATGACAGGCCGGTGGACGAGTCGGCCCATTCCTGCTCCCGGGATTCATCCCAGCCGTGATAGAGCAGGCCGGTGCGCGGATCGCGGGTTCTGCGCTCCACCAGCAGCAGCTGATGGGCTGCTTCGTTGATCAGCTCCGGGCGCTGAAATACTTTTCCATATTCAGCAAGGAACGGCGACGCCATATACAATCCGTCCAGCCACATCTGGAAGGGATAGACCTTCTTGTGCCAGAACCCGCCTTCTGAGGTGCGGGGATGGCCGATGAGCTGTGCTGCCAGCAGATGGGCCGCTTCGGCGTAGCGGGCCTCTCCGGTATTCTGATACAGCCAGAACAGATTTTTCCCCTGGTTGATCTGGTCCAGGTTGTATTCCTCCAGCGAATAGGTACGAATGGAGCCGTCCTCTCCAATGAAGGTGTTCATGTGCCTCTGCATAAATGAGAGATACTCCGGTTCTCCGAGATGGACTCCGGCCCGGGCCACCGCCATCAGCAGCATGCCAGGGACATAAGCCCAGCGTTCCAGTACATATTCGTGCTCACCCTTCGCATTGCGCGCGCTGAGAATCGTATCCGCGATTTTGCGGGACCACCGTACATCCGTTGCTTGGGTTATACTCATTGTTATTCCTCCTGTTGCTTGTCTGGCAAGCCAAGTTTGATCTTACTTACCGGCAAGCTGCTGCCGCAGCCAGGCAAACGCCGGTTCTCCATGGATCTCATGCCCTCCTGCAAAAAAATCCGCCTCAATCCGGCTCTCCTGGCCCGCCGCTTCATAAATCTGCTGCATCCGGGCTAAGGCTTGCCTTACCCCTGCCGGTCCAAACAGTTGATCCTTGTCTCCCGATTCCAGGAACAAGCCACGTGGTGCAATCAGCCCCAGCAGATCCGGCATTTCCGCCTCCAGCAGAATGCCGGGAATATAGTTGTCCAGACAGTGGTTTCTGGTCAGGATACTGTCTGCAAATGTATTGGCATACCCGCTGACCACAGCACAGGCAATCCGTTCGTCAAGTGCAGCCGTGAAGCCGGCCACCAGTCCTCCGCCGGAAATCCCCATAATGCCTATCCGTTCTGCGCTGACCTCACCGAGACTCTGTAAATAATCCAGAGCCCGCATGGTTTCGTAGATGCGGTAGCCGGCCATCGTCCGGCCCGCCAGCAGCAGCGCCGAGGACAGGCGGAAGCAAGAATTGCGCCCCGGCTCGCCGCTGGCGAGATCCTCCTTCAGACGTCTGTCCCCAAAGCCGAGCAGCTCAGGCGCGGCGACGATGAAGCCCTGTCTCACCAGGGACACGGCAAAATCCTTATGCAGCCCCGGATCGCCTTCCCGGTCCGAGCCGTCCGGCTTAAGCCCGATGATCTCCCGGCTGCCGTAGCCGTGTCCGTGAATCGCTAGAACCGCAGGCGCTGGAGAAGAGAGCGGACGGTCCGGGATCAGGAGATAGAGCGGCATACGAAGCCCTTCGTAGGTAGTGATCTCTACACGTCTCCGGGTATAGCCGGTACAATCCGTCTCCTCCAGAAGTACAGGCTGCAGCTCTGCACGTCTCTCTGGAAAGCCGCCCAGCCGTTCAGCGAAAGCTGCTGCCAGCCTGGCCCGCCACTCCCCGTAAGGAATATCCCTGCAGTAAGCAGCGCTTTGCGGTGCAGAATCCGTCAATTGCTTCATATAATGCTCCAGTGGTTCCATCCGAAGCTGCCTCCTTATCCAATCCGCAATGTGCGGATGCTTAATAGCCTTCAGGATGCCAGCCATCCAGGACAGACAGCACCCTGTACTCTGCAGCTTCCTGAGGAGTCAACTGCCGGGACCATGATACTCTGGCTGCCGGATTAGCCCCCGCTCCGCTGCTGCCGAATTCTTCATAACGGCTGGTCTTCTCCCTGTCCGGCTGTCCCCAATTGTGCCAGCCTTCTCCGATGATTGAACTGTCCATGACAGTACGGATAAAGGCAACATGAGCAAAGGAGCGCCAAGGGCGTCCGAGATAGACCTCACTCACTCCTTCGCCGCCAGTGATCTGACAATCGAGAAAGACATAGCCGAACGGCGTATCCTCCGGTGTTGAGGCTGCCGTAATGTATCCCCTCGAGCGTTTGTTGTGCAGATGACAGCGCTCAAACAACGCGGTAGCGGCACCGAAAATATAATCCACATCGCCTTCGATATAGCATTCGTTATAGTATTGTCTGCCTTGTCCTGTGTAGAGGGTATCCTGGTCGCCAAGGAGGCGCACACGGCGGAACACCGCCTGCCCGGCATCGATGAAGGCTGCCACCGCTTGCCCGGTACCCGGACCGGAAGCGTTCCGGATGGTCAGATTCTCAGCTGTGAACCCTTCGGCAAATACATTCAGGGTACCGGATCGGAAGGTACCCAGCGGCTCTCCATCCGGGTCAAGGGTATGGGCATTGTCAGACCAGGTGATAATCGTGGACTGCGGGTCCTCCCCCAGCAGCAAAATGGGCGGCGCCTCCTTCACGACCGTTACTTTTTCCTCATAAATGCCGGGTCTGATGCGGATAGTAACCTCCGATTGTAATCCGGGAGGGATGGAATCCAGCGCCTCCTGCAGGCTGGCATATCCTTCACCGCCATTCTTCGATACTGTAATTAGCATTTTGGGCTCCTTTCATATCAGCCAGGATTTATTCTATAATAACCTTAACGCTTCGGAAGAGATGAGGAGATTCATGAGCAGCGTGAGCAGCGTAAGTCCCAAATATTATATAGAAGAAGAACGGTTCAGCATCCAGCACATGAAACGCAAGGGTGTCACCGCCATGCCCCGGCCCCACAGCCATGAGCTGACCGAGCTGTACTATCTCACAGAAGGAGAGCGCGTATACTTCGTGGACGACCGGGTGGTAACGGTTCATAAAGGCGAGCTGATCCTCATCCCCGGCCGGGAGCTTCATGCTACCGCAAGCTCCGAAATCGCCGAATTCGAACGGATACTGATTAATTATGATCCGGGGCTGCTGCCTGCTCCGCTCCAGAGCGAAGCCCAATGGTTCCAGCGCCCAAGATACCGCCTGTTCAGGCTGAACTTGCGCGAGCAGAACGAAGCGGAAAGCCTGCTGCACCGGATGCTGGAAGAATGCCGGCTCCAGCGCCCGTTTTACGAGACTGCCGTGGTCACGCTGTTTGCCGAGCTGATTATTCTGCTCCAGCGTTCAGAGAGCACCTCGCAGACCGGGGGGACGAAGCATCCGCTGCATCATCTGGTGACGGATGTTGCGACCTTTATCCGCGGCCACTATAGGGAGACATTGACTCTGGATGAGACAGCGGGGCATTTCTTTATCAGTCCCTCTTACCTGAGCCGGGTCTTCCACCGGCTGACAGGCTTTCATTTCCGGGAATATATCGTTCATGTGCGTGTCAGGGAAGCCGAACGGCTCTTGGCCGGAACTTCAGTCAAAATTCAGGAGATCGCTTCCCTCGTTGGATTCGAGCATCTGTCCCACTTCAATAAGACGTTCAAAAAATCCACGGGGCTGACGCCTCTCCAATACCGGAAGGAAGCGGGGCGAAGTCTTCCTCCAGCTTCAAGGGGTAATGGCCAAGTCTCCCGAACGGAGAATTGATACCTCGCTGCACTTATGCATCTGGAGCTTGGGCAGTTCGGCAGTCTGAAGCGTAACCCCGTCCAGAGTAAGGCCTGAGGCATGCCTCAGGATAATCCCCCGTTCGCTGACCGCATGGAAATTCTCGACGGTCAGGCTCTCGAGCGGCAGCTCCGGCAGCCCATTCACGAGCAGCGCGGTTGCCGCCTCATAGCAGACAATGTTCTTAAGTGTAATATTGCGGAACTGCGGAGTTGCCTCTGTAACTGCAAACTCCTGTTCATCGTACCCTTCCGACCCTTCCACTCCAGCATAGAACAGATGGAAGGAGACCGCCTCGTGGAGAATTCCGTGCATGCGGATATTTTCCATCTCGATATCCTCCACTACGCCGCCTCTGCCACGGGCGCTTTTGAACCGCAGGCCGATGTCCGTGCCGATGAACATGCAGTCTCTGACCCTGACGGCATGTACACCGCCGGACATCTCGCTGCCGATTACTACGCCGCCGTGTCCATGATACACGGTACAATGGCGGATGGTAACATACCGGCAGGGCATCGCCCGTCTGCGTCCCTCCTCATCCTTTCCTGATTTCAGGCAAATGGCATCATCGCCCACATCGAAGCGGCAGTGCTCAACAAGGGCATGTGTGCAGGACTCCAGGTCAAGGCCGTCCCCGTTCTGCGAATACCACGGATTGCGCACATGAATATTCCGCACGGTAATGTGCTCGCAGCCCATCGGGTGAAGACACCAGGCAGGGGAATTTTGGAAGACAGGCCCCTCCAGCAGCACTCTCCGGCAATTCCGGAAGCTGAGCAGCACCGGACGAAGAAACGGGCGGGCCGGCAGATAGGCATCCATTCCGGTTACCCCATTTTCCTGTAATGTCCGAAAAAGCGCCTCACCCTCCAGCGCTTCACGGGACGGCCACCAAAGTTCGTTACTGGAATCAAGTGCTCCCCCGGAGCTGGTCAACTGCGTCCACTGCAGCTCAGTCATTTTGAAGCGCTTGACCGGACGCCAGCCCTCACCGCTGCCGTCAAATATCCCTTCCCCTGTGACCGCCACATCGCTCAAGCCTTCTCCATCCAGCGGGGCCTGGCACCGCCAGCCGGCCGTTCCCTCGTAGTGGGAGTGAAGCAGCGGGTACAACAGAGGATCGGGGTCAAACAGCACAAGCGCTCCCTTCTCGGCATACAGATTGATCCGGCTGTGGAGGGTAAGCGGTCCTGTGCGCCAAATGCCTGGAGGAATCACCACCTTGCCGCCTCCGGCAGCCGCACAGGCATCCAGCGCAGCCTGAATGGCAGAGGTGCACAACGCAAGTCCGCCGCCATCAGCTCCATAGTCCGTAATGGTATAGATGCGTTCCGGGATCTGCGGAAGCTCAGGCAGGGGATACGCTGCTATATTCGGATTACCGCTCATGAAACGTTCCCTCCTCTCTATTCAAGTCCTTCGTAGCTGAACCAGTCAAAATCCGCGTAATTCGCACTATCCGCGCCTTGGGAGCTTGCATACATGCCAAGGTATGCCCCTGTGAATCCTCCGGCCAAATCGGTGCTAAGCACTCTTCCGTCGGCCAGCCCATACATGATGTTCCACTTGTTACTCTCTGAGGCTCTATAGGAGAAGCTGTAATCCTGCCCCTTGGCTTCCACCTTCAGCTGCACCTTGTCTCCTGAGTAGGGCATGGAAGCAAGCAATTGCTCGCTCCCGCCCCGGCGTTCGATCAATTGCAGTACCGGCTCCCCGGCCTCCAGCCTGAGCTCGTACCGGAAGTGCCAGTCTGCATTCTGAAGCAGCACGATTCCGGCAGCTTCGCCTTCGGTTGCGGGTGTGAACGTCATGTCTGCCGCCGCCCTGAAGCTCAGATGCTGCTGCCGTCTGCCTACATAGGACGGATTGATTATCTCCGAGAGGCGCTCCGGCTTCAGCCGCAGCCGCAGAAATCCCGGATGCTCCGACAGACTCCAGAAATCACTGCGCGGCGTCCGCAGGAAGTTCCAGACCGGCGCCAGTTCAGCATCCGTGAAGTCATCGCGCGCGGGAAGCTGCGGCCACACCGTTTCCGGCAGGTCTGGAGCCGTGGACTCGAATTCCAGCACACCTTTGCCGGGGTTCACTACCGGCCACTCATTTTCCCAGGCTACAGGGGTCAGGAACGTTTCGCGTCCGAGGTTGCGGTAATAGCCCCCGCAAGTCCGGGAAGCCAGACAGAACATCCACCATTCCCCGTGCTGTGTCTCAATCAGCTCCCCGTGGCCAACATTGACAATTGGATAGGCTCTGCCCAGATGCCGGTGGGTCAGAATCGGATTGGCTTTGTGGCCTTCATAGGGACCGGTCACGCTCCGGCTTCTGGCAATCGTGATCGCATGGGTATGTCCGGTCCCGCCTTCGGCAATCAGGACATAGTACCAGTCACCGATTTTATAGAGATGCGGCCCCTCCTGTGCATGAGCCACCTTGAGCGCGCCTTGCCAGATACTGTGCTTCGGACCGGCCAGTTTCCCCTGAGCCAGGTCAATTTCCTGCAGCCAGATATCCATATGCTTCGCATATTCCTGTCCTGCAGGCGGAACACGGTTGCCCGTGTAGTACACTTTGCCGTCTTCGTCGAAAAACAGGGAGGGATCAATGCCGGGGGCATCATCCAGCCATACGGGATCGGACCAGTCTCCGGCCGGATCAGTCGCTGTCACATAGAAATTGTGCGGGTTCTTATCATTGTCCACATAAGTCGTAATCATATAAAAGATGCCATCATGATAACGAATCGTCGGTGCCCAGATGCCCATAGACGGCAGGATATGGTCCAGATTAAGCTGGGAGGGACGGTCCAGCACATGCCCAAGCTGGTGCCAGTTCACCATGTCCTTGCTGTGAAAAATGGGCACGCCGGGAAAAAACTCGAAGCTGGAAGTCACAAGGTAATAGTCTTCTCCGACACGGATAGCCGAAGGGTCAGGGTAAAATCCCGGCAATACCGGGTTGCGGAATGTTCGCACTGCAGTAATCCTCCTTCTAACGGGCATAATGTAAGCACAACCAATTATAGTTCGTATAAGTGTAACTTTCTTGCAATTTTTATGCTCTGTTTCTTCATTTTTATACTTTCTTGTTCACTTACCACCATTTCACCGCTTGTCAGGGAGTCACTTGTCCCTCTAGAATGGGTGTAGTACGATGTATTTAAAGGGGTGATCATCTTGGGAAAGAGAAAGAAGCTATACACCCGCTTTTTTATGAGCCTGACCCTGATTTCTGTGGGCTGTATTCTTGTGCTGGCCGTCGTAATCTTTTATTTGTACCGGAATATCTCCATAGAAAATGTCAACAAGGCGAACCAGAATGTGCTGTTGAATACCGAAACCGTTTTCATGAACTATAAGGAGATTGTACAGAACTATTCAATGGACTTCTATGCGAACCCGAATATCAACGCACTCATGATCAATGGAGACACAAGCTGGAGCGACCAGCTGTACAGTGCTCTTAGCCAAATCCGCGGCGCGCTGGTGGTTAATCAGTATCTGGAGAATGCCTACATCTTCGGTGTGGACGAGCCCGTCGCCATGTTCGAGAACATGCCGCTCAGCCCCGATTCCAAGCAGGAACTGTTTCAGCGGGTGAAGAACAGCCGTATTGTTGAATCCCCGTTTCTGTGGAAGGCGACCCTGAATAACGGAACACCCCAGACGCTGATGACTATCTTCTATAATGACCGGGCGTTTGCGGACAGCGAATATTACGGCGCAGTAGCGCTGACCATCAATCTGGGCAAGCTGCAGAACAATCTCTTTACGCAACAAGAAGGCGAAGCCACGCGTTACGCTGTGATTAACGGGAATGCCCAGGTGCTGATGCAGAGCCCCCTCTCCGGCAGCACCCTGGAGACGAATATGCTGAAGCAGGTCGCCTCTTCCCGCTCCCCGAGAGGCTCATTTGTCTACAGTGGCAACGGGGAGCCGCAGTTGATTACCTTCATCTATTCCGCAAAGGACAAGCTGTGGTTTCTTTCAGAGACCTCTTACAGGGACAGCATCCGCGACATTTCGCGTGCCCGCAATGTAATGATCACGCTGTGTCTGGTCCTAATCATGGCCGCAGCGGTAAGCGCCAGCCTCATCTCCCGGCGGATTTACAGGCCGATTGGGCGGCTGTTCGGTAATATCGTCCATCTTTCCGGCAATCAGGAGGCGCTGAAGACCGGCGGTGATTTCGACACCGTGAGCCTGGAGCTGGAGATGATCGGGACGAAGCTGGAGCAGCTCAAAAAAGAGAGCGACGACAGCGCCCTGATGCGCTGGCTGCTGGCCCCCCGTGGAACCTCCGATAAGGCCGATACTCCAAAAATGAGCATCGGCCCGCCCGGAGGGGCATATTGCGTATGCGTACTGTCGGTTACGGCGCGTGATGAGTGCGCTGACTCCAGTGAAAAGACGGATAAGGCCGTCGCGAGGATTCAGGCTGCATTTGCCGGACTTGCGGCGGTTCAAGCCTTCCATCCGCATCCGGGAGCTGCCGTGCTGATTCTCAGCGAGCTTCATGGCGGCAGCTTCGGGGATTATGCCTTGTACCGGAGCAAGTGGGAGGATATTGCCGCCCTGCTCCCGCAGGCCGGTCTCCCTTGCGCTTTCGGAATCAGCGGGCTGTCCGAGGAAGCCGCGCTGCTGAGGACCAAATATGACGAGGCAGCAGATTGCCTTCACTATATTAAATTTCATGAGCAGCAGAACATTGTCTTTGCAGATGATACCATCCATCTGAACAACAGCCCGATGCCTGACAGCGCGCTCGAACCGGTGCTGCAGACCGTCAGACAGCCCGAGCTGGCCGCCCATATTCCGCAGGCGGTGGAACGCCTGCTGGCTGTGGCCTGCAGCTATCGTGCGGAGCCAGCCACCATCGCACTGTCGAGGCTTGCCTTTGAGCTTAGCCGTACAGCCGATCTGAGTGCCGATGCCCGGCATTCAGGCTTTCTTGACTATTACCAGCGCATCCGGCAGATCCAGAGCTATGAGAAGCTGAGGGGCTGGATTGAGGAGTGCTGCTGCTCAGCCATCGAACGGATTGCCGGCATGCGTGCGGTCCAGACCCGGAGCATTGCCGCCGAAGCCATCAGACATATCAGGGATCATTATTATGATCCGGGACTGTCCTTGAACGCGCTGGCCGAGAAGCTCTCCCTGAGTCCCGCATATCTCAGCAGGCTGATCGCCGAGGAAGCAGGCACCAGCTTTCCCGATTTCGTCAACCTGCTGAGGCTGGAGCAGGCACAGTCTCTGCTGGTCACGGATCTTAACATGGATATCCGGGAAATTGCCGAGGTGGTGGGGTACAATAGCAGCACCTATTTTACTACCCAGTTCAAGAAACGCTACGGAGTAACACCCTCCAAGTGGAGAATGAATCATATTCTGCAATCCAAATGATCCGAAAGGGATGCCCCCGGCTGCCATTGAGCGCCGGGGGCATCCCTTTTTGGATATGGGTTGTGGTGGGATTCAGGCTGTAAATCGGACACAAAACAAAAAAATGCTGCTTTTTTCGTTTTTTAAAGCCTTTACATTCTGCTTTTTTTAACTTTTTCCCGTTTATTTCGGTAGCGCTTACATACAAACGCCCTTATGCTGTGCCATGTAAAGTGTTCTCAGGGAACACAGGACAGAAATGATAACGCTAACAAAAAGGAGTGGACTGGTAATGATGCAAGAGGCTATACCGGAGACACCGGGGCGGCAGACCATGAAGGCCAGGACGGCCAAATCCCGAAGCATCCGCAAATCCCTGCGGAAGGACAGCTCGCTGTATCTGCTCGCCTTGCCGGGCATCGTCGTATTAATACTGTTTGCGTACCTGCCGATGAGCGGCCTGATTCTCGTCTTCAAAAATTACAATTTCAATGACGGCATCTTTGGCAGCCCCTGGGCGGGCTTCTCCAACTTCGAGTTCTTCTTCTCCAGCATGGAGGACGCCCTCAGGGCTACGCGCAACACGGTAATGCTGAACGCATTGTATATGCTGACCGGTACGTTCTTCTCCGTGGCTATCGCCATTATATTGAACGAACTGCGCAGCAAGTGGTTCATCAAAATTACGCAAAGCGTCATGTTTTTTCCGTATTTTATCTCCTGGATCATTATCGGAGCCATCCTGTTCTCCCTGCTCGATTATGACAAAGGCATTCTCAATCAGCTGCTTCAGGCGCTGGGTCTGTCCCAGATGGACTGGTATTCCAGTCCGTGGCTGTTTGTCGTCATTCTGGTGCTCGCGAATATCTGGAAAAGCGCAGGCTACGGCGCGATCATCTATTATGCGGTGCTGCAGGGAATCGATACATCCTATTATGAAGCGGCCCGGATCGACGGAGCATCAAGATGGCAGATCATTACCAAAATCACATTACCGATGCTCATTCCGTCCATTATTCTGATGACGCTGCTCGGTATCGGAGGCATGCTGAAGGGCGATCTGAGCATGATTATGGGCGTAACGTTCCTGAATCCGCTGCTGCTGCCAACCACCGACATTATCGATGTCTATGTGTACCGCACCGCCATCCGTTCCGGTGAGTTCGGCTTCGCTTCAGCCATTACTCTCTATCAATCCGTCTTTGGATTCATCCTGGTGCTGGCAGCCAATAAGCTGGCCGGCTGGTATGACAAAGACAGCAAACTATTCTAGGAGACCGATACGATGCAAACTACTGAAAACAAAGGGCTAGTTATTTTCTTCTATGTCTGTATTGCGGTATTCTCGATCATTTGTCTTGTGCCGTTTGTTCTGGCGGTATCCGGTTCATTATCCACAGAATCGAGAATCGCTGCGGAAGGATATTCGTTCTGGCCCAGGGGGTTCACTTTTGAAACTTATGAATTCCTGTTTGGCTCGAAGGCAGAGCAGATTCTGCGGGCGTATTCCATGTCTGTGATCGTAACGGTGCTGGGCACCCTGACCGCCGTACTGGTGACGACTGCTTATGCTTACGTCATATCAGTGAAAAATTTCCGTCTGAAGAACTTCTTCGCCTTCTTTGCCTACTTCACGATGCTGTTCAGCGGGGGCACACTGCCATGGTATCTGCTGAGCACCAAATATTATCATCTGGGTGATACGCTGCTCGGTCTGTTTATTCCATATGTGCTGAGCGTGTTTTTAATGTTCCTGATGGCCAACTACTTCCGCAGCATCCCGCATGAGATTGTAGAGTCGGCGCAAATCGACGGTGCAGGCCATCTGCGGATCTTCTTCAGCATTATGATTCCGCTCGGCAGGGTTGGCCTGGTGACAATCTCGCTGTTCTATGCTCTGCAGTTCTGGAACGACTTCTACCTGCCGCTGATGCTGGTTACCAATCAGGATCTCTATACGATCCAATACCTGATGTACAACATGATGGCGAACATTCAGTTTCTGGCTTCCGGCAATGCCGCACAGGTAGGTGGAGCTATTATTGCCCCGCCGCTGGAGACTGCCAAGATGGCCATGACCTGTCTGACGGTCCTGCCGATCGCTATCCTGTATCCTTTTCTTCAGCGCTTTTTCGTCAAAGGCATTATCGTGGGTTCGGTCAAAGGCTGATTCTCAGAACCTGCAATCCTATTATTGGTTGCATCAGGTGTGTGCTCCCGTGCTTCAATCTGTTGTACAATAAGCCTACAGGAGCACCACCTTGGCAATATAAGCCACATATTATCATTCTATTTCAGGAGGGTTCATCATGAAAAAGAAAAAAGGTTGGTTAAGTCTGCTCCTGGCGGCTGTCTTCTTGGTAAGCGGCTGTTCGCAGGGCAATAATGAAAGCGCTGCCCCAAGCGCCGGGAGCGGAAATGCAGCAGTGAATTCTGCAGGTGAGAACAGCACTGCCGGCAGTACCTTGGCCCCTGCCAAGCTCAAAATTGTGCTGTATGGCGATGAGTCTAACCGGATGAAGGAGCTGGCCAAGACGGAATTCTATGATGTGGTCAAGCGTGAAATCAATGCCGAGGTTGAATTCCAGTTTCTTCCTTGGACCGAATACGCAGGCGGCAAAACCGACCTGATGCTGTCCACGGGAGAGGACTTTGCCACCTACACAGACAGTAATTATATGGTGAAATCCGTAGCCAAAGGGCTGTATGCCGATCTTACTCCTTATGCGGGCGCCGCAGCCGACTTGAGTCAGAATGTTGACGTGGCCTCCTTCAAAGCCTTCCAGCTGGACGGAAAGCAATATGCGATCCCGGTCGGCAACAAACCGAACTCTGCAGAATTCTACTCCGTACTGGTTAGACAGGATCTGCTGGAGGAAGCCGGGATGACGCAGGTCACCTCGCTGGCGGAGCTGGAGCAGTTCTATGACAAAGTCCATGCCCTTCATCCTGACCTGATCGGGTATGCCAATACTGATGCGCGCAGAATACTGCAATATGACTACACCGACAAGAACCTGTACTGGCAAAATGATTTTATTGCGCTGGACGAGTCAGCCGCCGATGATCAGATTATTAGCTGGTTCGAGTCCGAAGAGTTCAAACGCTATGCGAAGCTGATGCAGGGCTGGTATGAAAAAGGCATCATTCCGAAATATGCCGCCACCAACTTCCCGCAGCTGCAATCCGACTGGAATTCCGGCAAAGCGATGTTCTGGGCCGGAACGGCTGCACGCCCTTTTGAAGGGGCTGCTTCCATCTCACATGCGGTGCCGGATGCCAAGCTAGTGAACTACTTCCTGGGCACCGGCCGTCCGAAGATCAGCCGCGGCACCTACAGCACGGCCTTCTTCGTCTCTGCCGCAGCCAAGGACCCTGAACGCTATGTGATGTTCTTCAACCTGCTGCAGAAAAACCAGGAGCTGTATGACCTTTTCGCCTACGGCATTAAGGGAACCGACTATACCCTGGATTCCAACGGCCGCTTGACAAAGATAAGCACAGATTCACTGATTCCCGACTGGCTGCTGATGAACAAAAACTTCATGCGCTTCGACAATACCGTGCCGGATGATTTCATTGCCGATTATAAAGCCTGGGACGATGGCGCGATTATCTCCAAAGGCGCAGGCTTCAACTTCGATAACACACCAGTCAAGAACGAAGAAACTAAGCTGAACGGAGTATTCACTGAATACCTCGCGCCGATCGGCAGCGGCTTCAGCGATTATGACACCGCCTACCCCAAAGCGCTGGAAAGACTGAAGGCTGCGGGAATTGATAAATATATTGCCGAATACCAGAAGCAATTCTCAGAATGGTATGCCAAGCAACAGCAATAGTTAATCCGGCCGCAAAAAAGCCTCCAAAACCACTCTACAAGTGGGGTTGGAGGCCTTCCTCTTATCCAAAGTACTGTACTCAGCCCGGCAGTTTACCGGTTCAGCAGGCTTCCGACATATTTCAGCAGCTCATTGGCGCAGATCGGGCAGTAATTATGCTCTTCGATCAGGCGTCTGGAGACCTCGTTAATGCGCTTGAGCTGGCTTTCATCCGGCGTTTTGGAGGAGGTGGTGATTTTGACGATATCCTTCAGATCGGTAAACAGCTTCTTCTCGATCGCTTCCCGCAGCCGGTCATGGTTGTTGTATTCGAACTTTTTGCCTTTGCGGGAGTAGGCGGAAATACGGATCAGAATCTCCTCGCGGAAGGCTTTTTTGGCATTTTCGGAAATGCCGATCTGTTCTTCAATGGAACGCATCAGCCGTTCATCCGGCTCCATTTCCTCATCCGTAAGCGGATCGCGGATTTTGGTCCAGTTGCAGAAGGCTTCGATATTGTCGAGGTAATTCTCGAACAGCGTTTTGGCGGATTCCTCAAAAGAGTACACAAAGGCCTTCTGCACTTCGCTTTTGGCCAGAATGTCGTATTCCTTGCGGGCAATGGAAATGAAGTTCAGATAACGCTCGCGCTCCTCCTTCGTAATCGAAGGATGCTGGTCCAGTCCGTCCTTGATCGCCCGCAGCACATCCAGTGCGTTCATGCATTTCAGGTCGCCTTTGATCAGCGCACTGGAAATCCGGTTGATGACATAACGCGGATCGATACCGGACATGCCTTCGTCCAGATATTCGGTCTGCATTTCCTTGAGATCGGCTTCCTTGTAGCCCTCGACCTCTTCGCCGTCGTACATGCGCAGCTTTTTGATCAGGTCCATGCCCTGCTTCTTGCTCTCCTTCAGCCGGGTCAGGATGGAGAAAATCGCTGCTGCCCGCAGCGCATGCGGGGCAATATGCACATGCTTCATGTCGCTTTGCGCGATGAGCTTGGCGTAGATTTTTTCCTCTTCGGACACTCTCAGATTATAGGGAACTGGCATGACGATCATGCGGGACTGGAGTGCTTCATTCTTTTTATTGGAGATGAAGGATTTATACTCCGTTTCATTCGTATGCGCAATAATCATTTCGTCTGCAGAGATCAGCGCGAAACGTCCGGCCTTGAAGTTCCCTTCCTGGGTCAGTGACAGCAGGTTCCAGAGGAATTTCTCATCGCACTTGAGCATTTCCTGAAACTCCATCAGGCCGCGGTTGGCCTTGTTCAGCTCCCCG
>RCUU01000617.1_pt1 | contig 19164 bp, 8 predicted proteins | sample 2166211 | NCBI WGS metagenome assembly RCUU01 (sample SAMN09932620, study PRJNA488358) | compost metagenome | feature: garden; material: soil; isolation source: compost soil in phenylacetic acid-enriched culture | place: Germany: Experimental Botanical Garden Goettingen | collected 2016-01-27
CCGATCATCGGTATTACGCGACGAAACTTGAAGCCGAAGAGCGTGGAGAAATGCTTTGGCGCTATAGTCTGAACGGAAGTTGGAAATTTAGTTATGCCCATAATGCGATGGAACGGCAGGCGCATTTTTATAAGGAGAATGTGTCTTGTAGAGGCTGGGATGATATTGAGGTTCCAGGTCATATCCAACTTCAGGGTTTTGGGCAACCGCAGTACGTGAATACGATGTACCCATGGGATGGCCATGAGCATCTTAGGCCTCCGATGATATCTGAGGACCATAATCCTGTAGGTAGCTATGTTAGATATTTTGAAGTGCCTGAGGGCTGGGAGCAACGTCCACTGTATATCTCTTTTCAGGGAGTTGAAACCGCTTTTTATATCTGGCTAAATGGGGAGTTTGTTGGCTACAGCGAAGATAGCTTTACTCCGAGTGAATTTGACCTGACACCGTACCTGACGGATGGGGAGAACAAGCTGGCGGTCGAGGTATATCAGCGCAGTACCGGAAGTTGGCTGGAGGATCAGGACTTTTGGCGCTTTTCCGGAATCTTCCGCGACGTGTATCTATACACTGTACCGGATGTTCATGTGCAGGATCTCCACGTTCAGACCGATCTGGATGAGAATTTTGAGCAGGGAACGCTAACGGCTCTAATGCAAATTTCGGGCAATGCTGCTTCAAAAATAGTCCTAGAGCTTATGGATAAAGCAGGAAATCTTGAGGTTCGTAGTGAGACTGGAGTTTCCGGAAATTCCGTTTCGCTTACGCTGGAGGCAATAAAGGTCCAACTGTGGAGCGCAGAAGAGCCTAATTTGTATACTTTATATGTATCCGTCTATGATGCATCCGGGAACCTTGTGGAAGTCGTGCCGCAAAAGGTTGGATTTCGAAAATTCGAAATGATCGATAAGATTATGCACTTAAATGGTAAACGTATTGTATTTAAAGGTGTTAACCGTCACGAGTTTAATTCCCGTTTCGGTCGCAGCATTACGAAAGAGGATATGTTATGGGATATAAAGACTCTGAAACAGGCGAATATCAACGCTGTACGAACGTCGCACTATCCGAATGAAACACTCTGGTACGAACTGTGTGATGAATACGGAGTGTATGTTATTGACGAGATGAATTTAGAGTCGCATGGGTCATGGCAGAAAATGGGGGTCGTAGAACCGTCATGGAACATACCGGGTAGTAAGCCTGAATGGCAGGATATCGTAATGGACCGTGCGATTTCTATGGTAGAGAGAGACAAGAACCATCCTTCGATTCTGATCTGGTCCTGTGGCAATGAGTCTTTTGCGGGAGAAGTCATTCGGAATGTAGCGAATTATTTTCGAGAGAAAGACTCCTCCCGTTTGGTTCATTACGAAGGGGTGTTCCATAACAGGGATTATGATGATGCGAGTGATATGGAGAGCCGGATGTATGCGAAAGCAGCAGATATCGAAATGTATTTAAAAGAAGATCCATTAAAGCCATATATTAGCTGCGAGTACATGCATGCGATGGGTAATTCCGTCGGAGGCTTGCATAAATACACAGAACTCGAGCAGAAGTATCCAATGTATCAAGGTGGATTCATCTGGGACTTTATGGATCAGGTTATCGTAAAAAATGATCGATATGGAAAACCTTACATGGCTTATGGTGGAGACTTCGATGACCGTTCAACCGATTACAACTTCTCCGGAAACGGAATTGTGTATGCGGATCGGAGATGGTCTCCGAAAATGCAGGAAGTGAAATTCCTGTATCAGAACGTCAAACTGTCCCCGGATTGCCATGGCGTCACCATCAGAAATGAGAATTTATTTGTTGACTTAGAAGGTTATAAATTGAACTATTGTCTGAATTATGAGGGCAGGGAATTCCATCGTGGAATTGTATTCGCCCAGGTTAAACCCGGAGAAGAAAAATATGTAGAACTTGACTTACCAGAGACTAATCAGTCTGGTGAGTATAGTTTAGATGTTTCTCTTGTGCTCAAGGTAGATTCGTTATGGGCGAACGCTGGTTATGAAATTGCTTTTGGACAGTATGTTTTTCAAGTGGAGAACAAGTCGGAAAATGAGGTTCGAACACATCCTAAGGTAACCACTAATGTGAATGATTTTCGCGTTGTTGAAGGAGACGTCAATATTGGTGTTCATGGGCGTGATTTCTCAATTATGTTCTCGAAGCAGGCTGGTACATTGATCTCCGTTAAATATTCAGGAAGAGAAATGATCTCTTTACCTCCGGCACCACTCTTCTGGAGAGCAATGACAGACAACGATAAGGGGGCGGGAATGCACTTCGACTCATCCTCTTGGTATGCTGCAAGTTTGAGCCGAAAAACCTTAAGCTTCGAGCTTATGGAAGCAGAAGACCGAGCGACTGTGACTTACGTGTATAAACTGAGTGTGTCAGAGGGAGTGCGAGTAAGTGTAACTTATACGGTGTTCTCCGATGGAAGCATAAAGGTAAAATCAAGCTACCATGGAGAGCCGGGTTTACCGAAGTTTCCCCTTTTCGCTTTAACCTTCAAGGTACCAGCGGATTATTACCAGCTGAATTGGTATGCGAATGGGCCAGAAGAAAATTATATTGACCGTTCGTTTGGCGCGAGATTGTGTCGCTTTCAGAATCATGCGGTGGACAATGTATCGTCCTATTTGGTACCGCAGGAATCGGGCAACCGTACAGGTGTGCGCGAAGTAACCATAACCAACGATCTTGGTCAAGGGATTATAATATCCTCACCAGTCTCAGCCCCTGTTGAAGCCAACATATCGCCATATTCGGCAATGGAGCTGGAGAATGCGACGCATCATTATGAGCTGCCGAACATTCATCATACCGTTGTTACGATTGCCGGTCGTCAAATGGGCGTTGGCGGTGATGACAGCTGGGGAGCACCAGTACTTGACGAGTATCAAAACGATCCATCCTTAGATATGGATTTTGAATTTACGATTCGCAGAGCATGATTTAGACGGATAAGAGTTGCCCCAATTGAAAGGTTGGGGCAACCAAATCTTGTTTGTGTATGAAGTAATAGTTATAAAATACATATTTGTAATCGCTTACACTCTATGGAGGAGGTGATAAAGATCTAAAAATTAGTGCAATCACACAGGGGAATGATGAAGACTTACTGAAAGTGTAGGCGATTCAAAGATCATTTTATGTAGAAGGGGGTAATCTGGATGATTACTACAGTTAAACGAAGGTTATTTATTTCTTTTCTTTCTATTTCTTTGGTTGTACCTATGTTTATGGGTTTAACAGGTCAGAAGGTAGGTGCAGCGAATACTTCGATTAAGCTAGATCCTAACCACATGCAAGCGCCTTGGGAGGGATGGGGAACATCGCTTGCTTGGTTCGGTAATGTGACTGGCGGTTGGAACGATAAAGTCAAAGATGCAATGGCTGATGCACTATATTCTCCAGATGGATTAAATTTTAATATTGCTAGATATAATATAGGCGGCGGAGAGAACCCTGCTTACAATACGATGCGCCAAGGAGGGGAAGTACCTGGATTCTCGCCATCACCGGGAGTATTTGATTGGGAGCAAGATGCTAATCAGCGATGGTGGCTGCAGGCGGCTAAAGAGCGAGGTGCCAACATCCTGGAAGCGTTCTCAAATTCTGCGCCGTATTATATGACGGTCAGTGGAAGTACGACTGGTCACTGGGAGTCGTCGAAAGACAATTTAAAACCAGATGAGTACGAAAATTTTTCCAACTATTTGACAGAGGTGGTTAAGCATTTTAAAGAAGAATGGAACATCGATTTTAATTATCTTTCACCAGTGAATGAACCAAGTACAAATTACTGGGGATTTGGTGGGGGACAAGAGGGTTCCCATTGGGATGTTGCTTCTCAAATGAAGATCATTAATACGACACGCGCTAAATTGGATGCAGTCAATCTACAATCCGTACAAATTGCTGCCATGGATGAATCCATCCTGGATACCTTTGTTAGTAACTGGAATTCTTATGATGAGACAACAAAAAGTAATATTGGTAAAATGAATACCCACTCCTACGGTGGGTCAAAGCGAGCCGAGATTAGAGATGCCGCCAAAGAAGCAGGTAAGACGTTATGGATGTCTGAAGTGGACTTAGGTCCTTCTGGGATCGCGCACGATCACGATGATTTCGAGCCGGCACTAGCATTGGCAGAAAGAATTATGACAGACATTACTTGGTTAGAGCCTAAGGCTTGGATTACTTGGCAAGCGTTTGAAAGCGAGAAGAACATGCAGAAGGATAAGGAGAACATGAACTGGGGTCTCCTTCACGCGGATTTCGACACGCAAGAATGGTGGTATACGAAGAAGTATTACGCCATGCAGCAATTTAGCAAATTTATTCCGCAGGGTGCACGCTTCATAGAGGATACCGACGATAACACGTTGGCCACTTATGATCCTAATACTAAAAAAATTCATATTGTATATAGAAATCCAAACGTAACCAGTCAAAATATTTCTTTAGATTTGTCACAGTTCGATACGGTCACTGGAGATGCAACGCCTTATGTTTCTTCCGCGACTGAGAATGTCGTTCAAAAGGGCAAAATTCCTGTTTTGGATAAAATGCTGGAAGCAACGGTTGGCGCGAAATCCATAACAACTTTCATAATTGATGGAGCTTCCTTTACAAGCAACTTACTTATTCCTCAGAGCGATATGACGGTAACCGCAAGTAGCGCTCAGTCTGGTGAAGAAGCTGAAAGAACACTGGACGGAAATAAATGGACGAATTGGCATACGTCATGGAACCCTTATGATGCGGGGCCGCATTCGATTACTTATGATCTTGGAGCGCAATATGATGATGTCAACAAGCTGAGCTATTTGCCTCGGCAAGATAAAGATGAGAATGGTATCGTAACGAAGTTTACCATCGAAGTTAGTTCGGATGGCGATAACTTCACACCGGTTGCGATAGGAACCTGGAAGAACGATAAATCTGAAAAAACAGCAACATTCTCTTCGCATGCTGCGAGATATGTACGGTTAAAGATCGAGGAAGCGAATGGTTCAGGAACACAGTACGCATCGGCTGCAGAGATAAATATTATGAGAAAGTCCAATTTCACAGTTGATACGACTTTACTCGCTAATGCAATTTCTAGAGCAGAAGACTATATCTCAGCTAATAACGCAAATGTAAATGTATCGGATTTGCAAAAGTTGGTGGTTGAAGCCAAAGTTGTTCAAAAGAACACTTTAGCAACACAGGAAGAGATCACACAAATCGTTTACAAGCTGAACGTCGAATATAGCGTTTTAGGCCAAGGACTTATCCCACAAAACCAGATGACGGCAACGTCTGATAATTCCGCATCTGAGGATGGACCGGAGAAGACTATTGATGGCAATGCCGGAACCAAATGGCATACAGCGTATAACAACGAATATTCGACATTGCCTCATTACATTACTTATAACCTCGGCAAGGCATATAACGGGATCTATATGCTTAGATATTTGCCACGGCAGGATGTGGACTGGAATGGTGTAATCACCAAGTTCGAAGTTTCCGTAAGCACTGATGGTATAGATTTCACCAAAGTAGTTGCAGAAGGAACTTGGAATGCCGATAAGACAGAGAAAACAGCAACCTTTAATGCGCAGGGTGCTAAATATGTTAGATTTACTGCACTTGAATCGAGAAGCGATGCAGGTAAGCAATATGCATCTGCTGCAGAGATCAATATTTTTAACAAGCAGGGATATAAAGTGGATTTCTCCAACTTAGACAGCGCAATTCAAGCTGCAGAGAAGTTCAAAACAGATTCTGAGAAAGATGAGTCTTATTTCAAGAATCTGGACGCGATCCTTATTCAAGCTGAAACTTTGCTGAAGAGCGCATCAGCGACTCAAGAAGAGATCGTGAAATTTACCAGCCTTATCTTAACTGAAATATCCAATATTCAAAACAGTGATCCAAATATTAAGGGAATGAGCCTTTTCTATACACCAGAAGCCTATCACGCGAATCCAGCTAATCTAATGGTGGATAACGACATTTCTACCTTCTACGAATCTAACTGGGACAAGAACGGACGGAAATACAAATCTGGCGATTATATCATTATAGATCTGGGAGAGAGCGTTCCTGACGTTGGGAAGGTGCTTGTTACACCAAGACAAGACAAGGCGAATGGCCGCATAAAACAGTTCAAAATCTATTACAGCGATGCGAACCTGAAGGATTTACCTGCTGACGCTGTCGGTACGCAAGCTTATTTGGACGATAATTTCAAATTTGCAGCAAATGGCTCTTTTGATGACTTTAGCACGAGTGTTCAATCCGCGACGTTCAAATCAGTTGAAGCTCGATATATTGCGATTCAGGCTATAACTACTGGCGGTGACGGTAACACACTCAGTACAGCAGAAATTGCAGTTAGTCAGAAACAAACAGCGACTTTTGATACTAGTAAACTACAAGCAGCAATCGATCAATTGCTTACATTGTCATCTATTAGTCCAAAAGTGGAAGCTGCGATAGAAAAGCAAATTACAACGATCGGTGATCTTGGTGATTTAACCGAAGAAAGCATTTCGCATTATACCAAGCAGATTAAAAATTTATATAACGTCTATTTGACTGTAAATAACAGAAGTTCCATTAAGAGCGGTGAAGTATGGCTGGATACGGAAGGTGTGCCGATTCAAGCACATGGCGGAGGTATTCTGTATAACGAAAAGAACAAGACATATTACTGGTACGGTGAAGACAAGACGGAAGGTTATCTTCCTACTGGAGTTCACGCATATTCGTCCAAAGATTTGTACAAATGGCAAAATGAAGGCATCGTATTGCCTGTCTTCAATAACCCTCAACTTGGCGAAGATGTAGTGCCGGCTGGAAATGACCTGCCATTATATCTGGATGAAAATTCTGAAACGTACAAGAATAGCGGGGTACCCTACGATCCGGATAGGAAAGTAGAAATTAAAAGCAAAGATGAAGATTACACAGGTAACATGAAAGCGCCGAACAATACGCTCAGTAAGCACAATTCACCGGCTCGAATCGCTGAGTTGAATGCGCTGTATGCGAATTATTCGAATGAAGAGAAGCAAAAGATGTATAAAGATTTCAACTGGGATAAAGTTGTCGAGCGTCCTAAAGTCGTCTACAACAAGAAGAACGACACTTATGTGATGTGGTGGCATCAAGACGGACCGATTGCTGGAGAATATTGGACAGCAGAAGGTGGTGTTGCTGTCAGCGATTCGCCGACTGGACCATTCAAATATCTCGGCACATCCCGATTGCCAAATGTAGGTGATAAAGATGGCAATGAAGGAATGCTTCGAGATATGACCTTGTATGTCGATGACGATGGTAATGAAGCGACGCATGACAAAGCCTACTTGGTTTATTCTTCCGAAGAAAATGTAACGACCGTGATCATGATGTTGAATGATGATTATACAGGTCCAGCTCAGAATGATAAGGGGCAAACCTTAGACGGCATTCACTATAAGAGAGTATTTAGCTACAAGAGAGAAGCACCAGCGATTTTCAAGCAAGACGGTGCCTATTATATGATTTCGTCCGGTTTGTCCGGTTGGAATCCTAACCGTGCCGAATACCACGTCTCCACTCAAGGAATGTTTGGACCGTGGGAATATAAAGGCGATCCTATGGTTAACGACTATGATGGTACTACCTTCAGAAGTCAAAGCACATTTGTACTGCCTTATCGGGATGGTAATGGTGCTCTCGTGCCGAATAAATTTATCTTTATGGCCGATCGCTGGTACCCGAATAATTTGAGTGATTCCAGATACGTTTGGCTTCCGCTTGAACTCGATAATGAGAATCGCAGAGTTGCGATAAGTTGGTATGATGAGTGGAAAATTTCCCAACTCAATACCGGTACGACTATTAACTTCAACAGTAATGGAGGAAGTTCGATTTCTTCCTTGTATGGGGCTGAAGTCGGAACGAAAATTACTGCACCTGCAGAACCGACTCGGGAAGGATTTAAGTTTGTAAATTGGTATAAAGACGAAGCACTAAGTACAGTATGGGATTTCACTATTGATACGGTCCCAACAAATGATATTACTCTCTATGCGAAATGGGTGCCTGTAGCCGCACCAGTGATTACAAAGATCATGCCAGTCAATGTAGCTACGGTGACCGGAACTCCACCAGTGCTGCCAACAGTCGTAACGGCTGTATACAGCGATGGAACAACCCAAGATAAATCAGTTGTATGGGACGTAATTGATCCTTCACAGTATGCCGAAGCGGGTAGCTTTAGCGTGAGTGGAGTGGTAGACGGCACAGTGATTCCAGCTGTTGCGAATGTAATCGTAAGTGAGGATGTTTATAGAGCACAACTTACAGCGCGTATCGCAGATGCTCAAGCCATGCATGATTTAGCATTGGAAGGAATGGATGTCGGTCAGTATCCGATCGGATCGAAACAGAAATTATTGAATTCGATCATGGAAGCACAGCAAGTGCTTGACAATGATTCAGCTACCCAGACTGAGTTAGAGCAAGCAACAATGGAAATAAATTCAGCTCTTCAAGTATTCGAGGCATCAAAGAATCAACATGTAAAAGTACAATCCATTTCGATTACGAGCGCATCTTCGTCCATTGAAGTGAAGAAAGGAACTCTGCAGTTACAAGCGGAAGTCCAACCGGCTAATGCTACCAACAAAACCGTTACGTGGGCGGTCTATGAAGCAGATGGAATAACTGTAGCGGATAAAGCAATCATCAATACAAATGGGTTGTTAACGGCTGCGAAGAACGGCGTTGTGAAAGTTGTTGCAACATCCGTTGATAACACCACAGTTTACGGGATAAAAGAGATTATGATTAGCGGTCAAAATGACAGCCCAGAGCCTACTCCAAGCCCAGGAACAAATCCAGGCAACCCAACGACATCAACGAGTCCTACACCAACGACCCCTCCTACAAAAGAAGATCCACATCGTTATGTGCCAACTGGTAAAGAACTACAAAATGAAACTGCACAGAACGGAACAACGAGTCTGACCATTAACATTGATAAGGAAGCTTTAGCGAAGAAGCTAGAAGCACTTAACCAAGCAACAGGAAGTCCTAATCTTGACATCGAGATTCCGGGAATGAGTTCATGGAATGCAGTCAATCTGCCATTGGATATCTTGTACAACAGTATGAAAGCGAATAAGGACACAATCATAACACTAAGTAGCCATTTAGGCAGTTATGAACTTCCGCTTTCCAATTTGAATCGTGAAGAACTTGAGAAAGCAGCTAAAGTTGCGGGTGCTACCTTAAGTATTCGAATCAATCATGTGACTTTACAGCAGGATCAGAAGTTTGAACAATCCAAATTAGAAAAAGGATTGAAGCGTGTAAGTGACATCATCGCTTTCAAAGTCATTCTTAAATCGAATGATAAAGAGGAAGAGCTTCAACGTTTCGGAAATCCGTTTATGACACGTGTCATAAATAGGGATGGCGTTATTCAGGACCCATCGACTGCAACCGCTGTTATATTCGATCCGGTTACAGGACAAATGCGTTTCGTGCCATCGGTGTTTAATGTGAAGAACGGCAAGACTGAAGTCTCGATCTTCGGTCAAGCAAATGGGATGTACACCATCGTTCAGAACAAGAAAACATTCGACGATATGATTGGACATTGGGCGCAAAAGGATGTTGAGACCTTAGCTTCTAAGCTGATCATTAACGGAATGACGGATCAGACATTCGTTCCTGCAAGCCAGGTTACTCGTGCTCAATTTGCTGCGTTACTGGTGAGAGGATTAGGGTTATCGACGGAGTCGTTAACGAATGTATTTGCAGATGTTAATACAACTGCGTGGTATGCACAGGATGTGAACACAGCAGCGAAACTTGGTTTGGTCCAAGGCGTTGGTGAAGGGAAATTTAGTCCAGATTCACGGATTACGAGAGAGCAAATGGTCGTGATGATCATGAACGCTGTTCAGCTCGTTCAAGGAGATCATGGAAAGGAAGCTCAAATGCGTATTCCATTTGCCGATCAAGACCGTATCTCTGATTATGCTACCCAAGCAGTAACAGAAGCGGCGGGCAAAGGATTAATTAAAGGCAAAACAGAAACAACATTTGCTCCACAAGAGGCAGCTACACGTGCTGAAGCTGCTGTGATGATGAAACAAATTTTACAGTATTTAAAGTTCATGAACTAAATCATTCAGCAGGATGCTCAGTTCAAACGATAAGTTTGAGCTGAGCGTTTTTATTTGCTTCGTTGGGACATTTCCGAACTCAGTTAGACAAAGGTAACGTGAGAATGAATTCAGTTCCTTCTCCTGATTTACTTCGTACAGTTACATCACCGTTCATCGAACGGATGAATTGGTAAGAAAGCGTTAGTCCTAATCCTGTTCCTTTGCTTTTAGTTGAAAAATAAATGATTCCAAGTCGCTCCATTTGCTCGTTGCTCATTCCAACCCCATTATCAAGGATTGTTATTTTTGCATATTCGGATTGACGTTCGATACGAATGTTTACATTACCTGTTGCGAGAACAGAGCAAGCTTCAATCGCATTTTTTATAAAATTAATGAACAGTTGTTTGATTTCAGTAGGATTTGCAGCGATATATAGTTCATCATCCAAAGGCTGCATTTCCAAAGAGACGTTATTCATATTGGCGTACGGTGTCATGATCTCTACAATCGAGTTGATCTGCTGCACAAGTTCAATTTTCTCTACCACTGCATGATTTGGTTTAGCTATTGATAGATATTCAGAGAGAATAACTTCTGTCCGCTTTATCTCTTCAAGACAAATAGCAATATATTTCTGACTCTTTTCTCTGGTGATAGAATCGTCCTTTAATAATTTTAAGAATCCCATAACTGCTGTAAGTGGATTACGGACTTCATGGGCCAGAGAGGCGGCAACATGAGCTATCGTTTCAGACTTCTCACTTTGAAGATACCTCAGATACAATTCCTTGTCAGAAACTGCTTTATTAAAAAGGGAAATCAATATCCAGATTCCGAGGAAATTTTGTACTGGCATAATCAGGATGTTAAATTTCAAGTGCTGAATAATATATTGATGTTCCGTTGCAAACATAGTACCAATTGGAATGATGGAGAAACTAAAACCTGCAATGAATGTAATAAGTTTTCGGTATTCGGAACGGCGACGGTATAGGATGGATAACAGTGCAGATAAGGTGAAAGTGATGGAGAGAATAATAAACGCTGAAAATAGTCCCTGTCCACCTATAAGCAGACGGTATATTAAAAATTCAACGAGAAGAAAAACTCCAGTGGTTATGCCGCCATACACCATTCCAAAAAACATGATCACATAACGAATGTCAAATATGATTCCATTTTGTACAGTAGCAGGAAAGGTCATCGATAAAAAAAGGCAAATCATACAGGTAATCGTGATAAATTGTTTTGAATAGTTTTCGGCTTTGTCACGATAGTAAATGGTATAAAGGACAAAAGGGGTTAGGGCAAACAATAATTGCAGCAAAATATCTTTAACATACAGCATATTAGCCCTCCCACTAGTTTAAAAAGAATTTGATATACTGTTAATTCGTTGTGACTATGACATCCTCCTTCTGAGGATTAGGTTCATGAAAGAGGCGAAACAAGTAACTTAAAATGAAAACCACTACATAACATATCAAATTAAAAGGCTGATAAACAACCTTTAAAAATCAAAAGTTGTTCATCAGCCTCTTGTTGTATACATCATCTAAGATTACTCAATCTTAGATATACCACCGCTGGTCAGATTTACCTTAATATCGATTTTTTCAATGCTGCTTGAATCGAGCGGTATTTTCCCCTTATCATTCAACTGGTTCCATTCATTTGGATTGTCACGATAGAATATTCCCGACAGTCCATAGACATCGGCATTTATTTCTAAACCTTTCAAGTAAGTCTCCATAATCTGTTTATTAATTTCTTTTATCGCTTTCAGTTCAAGATCATTTTTTTTAAGATTTGAGCTCAACTCTGGAAGAGTGCCCTGCATAGACACTTTTATATCGAAAACAAGTTTGCCATCCTTCATCTTAGGGCGAATAGAGGATTTAATTTTGTTCATGACGATCAAAGCAATTATGGTATTTTCATCTTTAATAATCAAGGGCGTTCTTTGCGTCTTTTTTTCCAACCATCGAACCCCTAAAATATCTTTAGACTTCAGGCAACCCTTAAATTGCTCATTATGCAGAAAACAGATCCCCGACATGCTGATGTTAGGAGAAGGCGCGTTGTTACTAGTCCAGTCTGGCACAATTTCAAGATAAGGTAATTGAACCGTTTCGGCTTTCTCTTTCCACTTCCATATGAACTTGTACAGATACATCGGTGCAATAATCGAGCTCTGTTCATAGGTTCGCATGGGACTGTTGAGCTGCGAGTAAATCACCGATAGATCGGCGATCGATGGGGTAGTTAGCACTTTTTCCATGGGATCATTGGTAGCCATGGTCCAAACGGTATAACGAAATTCATAATATCGATCCCACACGTCCAATACTTGATTGACTACACTAGCTTCCTTTAAGGCTGCTTCACTAAATACGATCGTTTTTACATTGCTCCAGACAATTCTTTGTGGACTAGAGGCATATAAATTGAATATCGCGGTATCAAACGAACCCCCCTCTGCTTTGCCGATAAAGGTTTTCTGTTCTTGGGTCTGACCTGCCTCTTTCTTTGCAATGCCACTAAAGTTAACCATTTGGATATAAACAACGACTTTGTTATCTACATAATCGACGCCTAATGTATTCACATAGATCATATGCTCAATTTCCTTTGATCCCCAACAACCTGTCAGCAGCATGGAGAGCAGAGCGGTAACAAGAATGCATCGGATCCATTTCATGATCGTTCTCGTCCTTTATTTCCCGTATTGTCCGTGAACTTTCCCTTACCCCACGGCATTCTGAAGATAACCTTATAAAATTGCTTCCAGTGTAGCGGGGAAAGAGGGGAAAGATAGTAAGTGCCGAAAGAACGTAAATTGACCATAAAGAGGATCAGTGCAAGCAGACTTGTCATCGTACCAAATAACCCCAGAAACCCGCTAATCAAGAGCACGGCAATTCGAAGCAAACTAACAACGCTAACTAATGACTGATTCACCAATGTAAAGGTGGCCAATACTGAAATTGCTATAACCACAATCGTACCTGGCCCTGCAATACCGGCACTAATGGCAGCCTGACCGATGATTAAACCTCCTACCACCGATAAGGTCTGACCATAAGCCGTAGGTAATCTCATACCTGCTTCCCGAAAAATTTCGAATAAAATAAGCATCACAATCGCCTCCAAGGGAACCGGAAGAGGCACTCCCTGTCTCGAATTCACTAACGTTGCAAGCAACGTAAAGGGAATTTGATCCTGATGAAACGTAGTGAGCGCAACCCAAAATCCCGGTAAAAATAAGGAAAGCATTACTCCGAATACCCTTAATAACCTTGTAAAACCAACAAAAACATTTACCATATGTGCATCTTCCGAAGTACTCAACAAAAAGCTAAAGCTCACTGGCGCTATAATCACTGTAGGAGAACCGTTCGTCAATAACACAAATTTACCATGAAGCAGTGAATTGGCTGCATAGTCAGGTCTGCCCGTATAGGAGAATAATGGAAATAACGAAAATCCAGTCAGACTTTCTTCAAGTTGTGTACTGCTCACCAGCCCTTTGGTTTGAATGCTGTTCAGTCTTGTCTTTATCTCTGTTAGAACCTGAGGCTTAATGGTCTCCTTGAGATATAAAAGATGAACTTCAGTCGCTGTTTGGGCTCCAATCGTAAATTTTTCAACGGCTAATAATTCGGTCTTGAGTCTTTTTCGAATCAAGGCGATATTGGTAAAAGACTCCTCCGTAAAACCGTCTTTAGGCCCTCTTGTGGACACTTCCGTATTCGGTTCTTCGGGCTGCCGTTTAGGTGGATCTGCTAATTTCACAACATAGCATTGATTCGACGGCGTAAATAGTAGAAAAAGATCACCATTCAGCACAGTATCTATCATCGATTTTTCAATTTCATTTGTTGGAAGGGGGGTCATGTGAAACGGAATCTTTTGCGCAAGATTAAGATCATGCGATGTGAGAATGGATTCCGGGATCTTTTTTAATTCGGGTATGATGGATTCGTCCACTTTGATTTCATCGCACAACCCTTGGCAATAGACCAGTTGAACGGTATGATCCGAGTCAGACAAAGAGAGAGACATTCTCTTAATGTCTGAGCTTGAACCAAAAATTCGTGTGTACACATCCTCGAACGTATTTGATTCCTTTTGCTCAGGCTCTTTCATGATGTTGTTTTCCCCTTTCGTTGAGCCATGCTGATCAGCCCCGCAATAATTACAGAAAAAGCAAGCACTCCCCATAAAGAAAAGGGAAGTACGTAGGAAGATAACATTTTCAGAAAAATTTGGTCACTAAAAGGGATGAGTGTAAACACTACAATGACTAAAGAAATGCTTCCTAATACCAACATCTTCACTTTTCTGCTTTGAATTTGGAGTATATCGAGAATTAGAAACATGGTCAGGGAAATTCTCAGAAAAGCACCACTAAACCATTGGTAAACACTAAAAAAGTCCAGATGCTCTATGTAGCGACCAATCGTCAGTAATCTCCATTCTTCATACGCGGGAAATCTGAGTTTATTAGCCTGATCTGGACCAAATTCAACAATTGCCCCAATAATCGGTCCCATGGTCAGTCCTAGGAGAAGCAGAACCATGATCATAAACGATAGGTATGACAACCGGGATTTGATGTGGTGTTGCATAAAGAAAAGCATGATGACCTCAACAAAACCTGCTCCTACATACACTGACCCGCTCCAAACTGGCTGCATACCGTGCTCGAGTATCGGCTTTAATAAGGAATAATCCTTATGCGTTGCGTTAGAGAACATGATGAAAAATCCCAATATAATCACAAAAGGCAGCAAAATACCAGCGGTATTTGCGAGAGACTGAATACCTAAATATGCATTTATTGCTGAAATCAAAAGTAGTACGAAAGTAAGAATCAGTATGGGCGTATCTGGAGAGAAAGTGAGATGTACCCAGTAAATGGTGTCTCTAGTTGTAAGCATGCATAGAATCAACATATATACACAAGCAACTATAGCAAGAGTACGGCCCACGATGGGGTGGTAAGCTTTTGCAAGCCATTTGAAAAGATGCTGCTTATTGATTTTGGTACTACCAATGTGCAGGATAAAGATCCAAACTAGCGCACATAGCCCAGCTAGCAGCACCGAAATCCAGGAGTCTCGTTTTGCTGCGTTCAATAGGATAGGGATGATAATGACATGATTTAGAAGGCCTGTGCTCAGCATAATAATCATGATCGATTGAATAAACGATATATTTGTTTTTATTTTCCTCATCCTCCCAAATAAACCGGACAGTTCCTTTACCTTATAATGTCGTATTTGTAGGTGTTTTATTCTTCCATGTGGAGAGCAGGTCGATTTCTGATTAGACCTGTTACTTTAAGCTTAAATTAGGACCTAGTGAGAAATATCCACAAAAGAACAATACTTTTTCGGGTAAAACCTTTAATTTGCACAGATTAAATTGTGAGTAAGCTATGATAAACTACTTTATGAAATCGCTTACAATTATATAAATGGAAGGAAGTGGTGCATTAGAATTCTACCGAACAACATAGGAAACGACAGACGAAATGCTGTGAATACTAGAGGTATAGACAAGTAGTATGCAGGTATGTAGTCGAAAAAAATATTGTAGGAGGTAGATTATGTTTAAGTTTAATAAGAAAGTTCTAGCGGTATTTATTGCAGCTTCCATGAGTTTTAGCTTGTTTGCAGCAACCTCAAATGCAGCGACAGATTATTGGCAAAATTGGACCGATGGTGGTGGAACAGTAAATGCTACTAATGGATCAGGAGGAAATTACAGTGTTACTTGGTCAAATACCGGGAACTTTGTTGTCGGTAAAGGTTGGAATACCGGATCACCCACTAGGACAATAAACTACAATGCAGGCGTCTGGGCGCCGTCTGGCAATGGGTATTTGACGCTCTATGGGTGGACAAGAAACTCACTCATAGAGTATTACGTCGTAGATAGCTGGGGTACTTATAGACCAACTGGAACGTTTAAAGGTACCGTGACCAGTGATGGCGGTACGTATGATATCTATACGACTACGCGAACTAACGCACCTTCCATTGACGGTACAGCAACTTTCACTCAGTTCTGGAGTGTAAGACAGTCGAAGCGAGCGACTGGAAGTAATGTCGCTATCACATTTAGCAACCACGTCAACGCATGGAAGAAATATGGAATGAATTTGGGAAGTAGTTGGGCGTACCAAGTACTAGCCACTGAAGGGTATCAAAGTAGTGGGAGCTCTAACGTAACGGTGTGGTAACAGTTCAAGGGCAATGGAACAACTGAAATTCTCTTAATCATAATCATTAGTATGGCTAAGGTCTGCCGGTCTCACAGCCGGCGGCCTTATATTTTCCAAATAATATTTACTACATACTACTAAAACTTTAGCTTTTATAGGAGTGAAGAGATATTTCAATGAGAAAACTGAAGATTTACCTATGTATAGCAATAATAGTTGTTATCAGTGCTTGCTCACAAGAAAAGCCTAATAAGAGTAATAACCATGTTTTTGTAAAGGGCGGGACAATTATGAACACAAAGTCCAATTACAAAGGAGTAACCGTCTCGAGTTTTTATATTGGCAAATATGAGGTAACTCAAAGAGAGTGGATTGAGATCATGGGAAGTAATCCCTCATTATTCAAAGGTGACAATTTACCGGTAGAAATGGTTAGCTGGTATGACGTAGTTGAGTACTGTAATAAGCGGAGTATTAAAGAGGGTTTAAAACCCTATTACAATATAGATAAGAATAAAAAAGACACTAATAATAAGAGTGATAACGATAATATAAAATGGACCGTAACGATCAATAAGGATGCTAATGGTTATCGACTGCCAACAGAAGCGGAGTGGGAGTATGCTGCAGGTGGAGGTCAGCTCAGCAAGAGTTATACATATAGTGGAAGCAATAATGTAGATGAGGTGGCTTGGTATTGGCAAAACGCGGGCGATAAACACTTGTCAGGCGAATGGAACTGGCCAATCATTGAAAACAACAATAATAAAACTAAATCAGCCGGTCTCAAGAAACCCAATGAGTTAGGACTTTATGATATGTCAGGAAATGTAAGAGAATGGTGCTGGAATTGGTACGGAGACATAAAAAGTGATATCGGTTCTTTCCGGGTTGTGAAAGGCGGCGGTTGGATAGGCAATACCAATAACAACGAGATATCATTTCAGGGCAAGTTTGAGGCGAACGGTATGGGCCCTGATCAAGGTTTTCGTGTGAGTCGCGGTGAGTAAATGGGAACATATCAGCGACTTAATATAGAGACAAAACCAACTCACTAGTCCAGACTAGCGGGTTGGTTTCTTATAGTCCTACCTTTCGATCACAGTTTCACCTTCAATTAACATAGGTTGATAATACATGTTGTTGGGCAGGTCTTTTTTCCCCTGTAATTTCTTGATGACCCAATCCGCTGCATCACGTCCCATAGTTTCTTGGGGGTGAGTCAAAGTGGTTAGTTTGATGTTCGCGTTTTTGGCGATATAGGAATTGTCCTGTCCAATAATTGATAATTCCTCCGGAATAGTGATGTCCAACTGTCTGCAGGCATGGACCACTTCCAATCCGACCTCGTCGTTATAACAAACAATAGCAGTGAGCGTATCTCTATTTTTATTCAGAAAATCCTTCAAGTCTGTAGATAACGTCTGTTTTGTCTCCGTATTGAATGAAAAAATCTGCTCAGGATAAAATCGTAATTTGGATTCTCCGAGTGCTTTAATATACCCTTTCATCCGATACTTTCCTTGTAAATCATCCATTTTTGCAATGAGCCCTATTTGGGTGTGCCCTTTAGTTATCAACTCTTTTGTTGCCAAATAGCTGGACTGCACGTCATCAAGACAAAGGTACGGCAGTTCTATTTCTTCATAAAAGGCATTAATCATTATAATCGGAATATCCTGTTCCTTAAAAGAAAGGTAGTAAGCAATATTGGGGTTATATAGATTGCTTTTTGTCGGTTCAATAATTAAACCATCTACACCGTAGGAAAGCATCATTTCCAGAGCTTTTTTCTCTTGAGCGACATCGTTATTCGTGCTGGCCAATAGAAGAGAATAGTTATCTTCATTCATTCGACTCTCTATTCCACGGATAATGGAGGGAAAGATATAGTCGGAAATATAGGTCGTAATTACACCGATCGTCTTCTTATGGGAATTCCCGCCGGTCTTCGATCGATATTGGTTGCTAACATAAGTGCCAGAACCTTTTTCGCTTCGTAAGAATCCTTCGTTGGATAGTTCTAGAATAGCTTTTCGAACAGTTTGTCTGCTAACTTCGTACATCGATTGCAAGGAAGATTCAGTAGGGATTTGTTCTCCTACATTGTAATCTCCAGAAAGAATTTTACTTTTAATATCTTCTATAATTACTTGATACTTTGGTTTCATGTAATTCCTCTTTCCATACTTGTTCGCTAAGTTATACGTACGTTCAGTAAATTTGTATGTACAAATTATAACATGACTGCGAAATAAATAGAAAGGGGCTCTTTTTTTACGTTTATTTGTAAATATATAGGAGTTTAAGGACGTAATACGCCACGAAATACAGAGTGGAATCATTATTATATCCACATTTGTATGTATATATAACTATTTAATTGACAAATGTACGTACAGAAATTTATACTAAGGCTGTCAATAAAGAAAGCAAGTTTTTATCATGACCTTTTAAAAAAGCGCTCTCAGAGAGGTGACTAACGTGATAACGAATCAATTTAACATCGAACAAGCGATTCATAAGGGAGAAACTTCGCTTGGTATTGAATTTGGGTCTACACGAATCAAAGTTGTACTTATTGATCATAGCTTTCAAACGATAGCTTCTGGAAGTTATGAGTGGGAAAACCAATTGAAGGACGGATTTTGGACGTACAACTTAGAAGATATTATCAAAGGTCTGCAAGATGCATATCGCGAGATGAAGGAAGAAATTGCAAAAAACTATGGAATTACC
>RCUU01000618.1_pt1 | contig 19155 bp, 11 predicted proteins | sample 2166211 | NCBI WGS metagenome assembly RCUU01 (sample SAMN09932620, study PRJNA488358) | compost metagenome | feature: garden; material: soil; isolation source: compost soil in phenylacetic acid-enriched culture | place: Germany: Experimental Botanical Garden Goettingen | collected 2016-01-27
TCCTAATGACTGGGGGCAGCTTTTCTATTAGTTTAAATCAAGTACTTATTTCACAGCCTTCAAGCGCAGCAGCACGCTTGAAAAATCACCATGCACGGAAGATACAGATACGCCGGCAGACATCAGACGGTCTCCTCCGTAGATTTCTCCACGATCAACCAGCTCGTAATCTTTATCCGGATCAAGTCCCTCCAGCTTAACATAACGGAGTGGTCCGTTTGGCTCAGCAAGAACCCGGAAATAGAACAGCAATGCCTCTTCCTGATCATGACTGACAAACATCCAGGCTGTTTCATTTCCTTCAAATGGACTAAGCAGTCTATACAGATCCCCTTGTTGTACCAAGCCTCTTATTTGCTTGTACAGCTCAATCTGATTTTTGGCTGTCGCTTTTTCGTCATCAGTGAATTTGGTCAAATCCAGCTCATAACCGAAATTGCCTGACATCGCCACATCTCCCCGGAATTCAAGGGAAGTGATGCGCTCTACCTGATGATTAGGAACAGCTGAAATATGTGCCCCCATCGTCGATACAGGATATACGATGCTTGTTCCATATTGAATTTTCAAGCGTTCAACACCATCCGTGTCGTCACTGGTCCACGTCTGAGGCATGTAATACAGCATTCCTGGATCAAAGCGTCCTCCTCCTCCAGAGCAGCTCTCAAACAGGATATGCGGAAACTCGGTTGTGATACGTTCCATTAGCTCATACAGCCCCAGCATGTAACGATGAGCTGTTTCTGCCTGACGTTCAGCAGGCGCTGTCGCGGAGCCGATCTCTGTCATGTTTCGGTTCATATCCCACTTTACATACGATATTGGCACGCTGGAGAAAATGTCTCTCAATCGTTCATATAAATACTCCCTGACATCAGCTCTGGACATATCAAGCACAAGCTGATCACGCGCCAGCGTTCTGCGGTGTCCCGGTACGTGCAGACACCAGTCCGGATGATTGCGATACAATTCGCTGTCCGGGGATACCATTTCAGGCTCGACCCATAGACCAAATTGAAGTCCCGTATCCTTTACACGACGTGCCAAATCGTTCAGCCCCTGCGGGAGCTTGCGCCGATCCTCAAACCAGTCTCCCAAGGAGCTGTTATCCGAGTCCCGGTGTCCAAACCATCCATCATCGAGTACAAACAATTCAATGCCAAGCTCGCTGCCCGCTTTGGCAATGGCTTCTATGCTGTCCGCGTTAAAGTTAAAATAGGTTGCTTCCCAGTTGTTAACCAGGATTGGACGTTCCTGATCACGATATTGACCTCTGCACAGACGTGTGCGATACAACTCATGGAAGGTTCGCGACATTCCGCCAAGGCCTTCTTTAGAATAGACCATTACAGCTTCAGGTGTTTGAAAAGTCTCACCGGGCTCAAGCCGCCAAGAGAAGTCAAATGGATTGATACCGATAGATACACGCGTCATTCCGTACTGCTCTACTTCCGCTTCCGCGATAAAATCGCCGCTGTAAACCAGACTAAAGCCGTATACCTCCCCTTGTCTCTCGTTGGCATCTGGCGAAAGAAGCGCCAAAAACGGATTCAAATGATGAGAGCTGGCACCCCGGCGGCTGCCGATTCCGGTAACTCCGGCTCCAAGTCGTCTGCGCTGCACATGACGTTCTCTTGCCCATGAACCAGATAAATACAGTGCATCAAAATGACTATGTTCAAAATCAATCGAAGCACTTAATGCACGCTCCAGCTGCAGCACCTGGTCACCATGATTGAGGAACTTCACAGATCTTGCTATCGCATCGAATTTCTCGAACACCGTGTAGCTTAACACTACGGTCAAGCCAGAAACTGCATCGAGCATTTCCAGCTCCAGCGTCTCGGCCTCATCAGCCTGTTCCACATAAAGGGCCGGAAGCCCTTCCAATTTATTTTTCCCGGAAAAAATACGATGTGATTTATACTGAAGCTCCGTAATACGAGTGCCATTAGCAAGCTTCACTTGATACGCCGGATTGCGGAAATCGCTTGTTCCATACTGCGGATATTCCTGCGGTAACGTGTCTAAGGAGAAAGGCTTCAGCTCCGGAATCGGATTCGGACTAAAGGAAGGGCGTTCATTGATGTTAAGCAATCCCTCCAAATGACGATGTCTAAGTTTTGTTCCGAAGTACACATGGGCAGCATACCCATGAAACACCTGGATGATGTAACTTGTATGAAGAGATTGCAGGTGAAATAGCTGCTTGGCTTCATCAAAAATAATAGGCATTTGTTATTCCTCCTGATATGTTCAAATCTGACCTCAAATATTAAGAACAATTTTATTCTACTATTAATATCAAGAGGAGTAACGTTAATAAAGTGATATTATATATGGATTATTGTGTCTTTTTACGACTTGATTTCATCTTCATCCTTGTAGTCCTTGCTAAATACGCAATATCGATTTTTACCCAGTCTCTTGGCATGATACATTGCGGCATCCGATTCTTTGATCATTCTTGTCGGATCTACTTTAGCCCCCTGACTCATGCTGATCCCTATACTACCCGTAACAGAAATATCTTTACCTTGAATATAATAAGGTCGACTAATATTATCCAGGATCAGCCCCGCAAGGATTTCTACCTTGTTCGCATCAAAATTTTTCATGATGAACAAAAATTCATCGCCGCCTATTCGATAAGCGAGTTGATTTTTGTTCGTGACCTGCTTCAAATGCTTGCTGACCTCCCGCAGCAGCTGATCTCCTGCCTGATGTCCATACGTATCGTTAATTTCTTTGAACTGATCAAGGTCAAGACTAAGCAGGGCCAGATTTTCTTTTTTCTTGTAATTGGACCAGAAGTACTCGAGCCCATTGCGATTCAGCAGTCCAGTGACCGGATCACGATAAGCCAGCTCATACAGCTTGACCCGATCTGTCCTCAGCTTCCAAATATAGAGAGCTCCGCCAATCAGCAGTGCAATTATAATCCCCCAGAATGCGTACATGTAAATTGGACTTGTAAATGTCATCACTCATCACCAACCAAATCATACTTTTGTTGTTAGATCATCATCAGGTCATCTTAGGAATCTTAAAGGATACTATTGTCCCTACACCAGGGCGACTTACTATATTCAAACCTTGTCCATAAATTTGATTAAGTCGTCGATCCGTATTCTTAAGTCCGATTCCTTTGGTTGGATGAGAATGATCGACAAGCAAGCCCGAGAGCTTCTCTTCACTCATTCCCACTCCATTGTCTTGAATGACGATTTCAATAAAATGAGGTTCGTCCGCAATCCTGATCTTCACAGTTCCACCGGATGAACGGGCAAGGATTCCATGCCTAATTGCATTTTCTACTAAGGTCTGAATCGATAATGGAGGTAATTGGATCGATAAATTGTCCGTAACCTCCCACTCCACAACCAGTCTGTCTCCAAAACGCTCTTGTTCAATGTAAAGGTAAGATCGTAACAACTCCAACTCATGCTCCAAAGGGACCAGGCGCTGCAGATTTTTCGTATTGAAGCACATCCGTAAGTAATTTCCAAACTCCTCAAGCAACCGAAGCATTCTGGAGGGATCACTGTCACTAAGCGATGCAATAGAATTTAGCGTGTTAAACAAAAAGTGCGGCTGTATTTGTGCATGAAGCCAAGCCGCTTCCATCATTAAGCGTTCACTGACAGATTGCTTCAAATCAATTAATGCATGGACTCTCGATTTGAATTCCATAGAGCTGAATGGCTTCATAACATAATCGTTAGCCCCGGCTATAAATCCGGTGAATATATCCTCCGGTTGACTTCTCGCCGTCACTAAAAGCACTGGCAGCTCAGAAATTGTAAATTTAGAACGGATCATTTTTGTTAGCTCATAACCTGAAGTACCAGGCATCATTACATCCGAAATGACAAGATCCCATTCACGCTCATCCAGCTTCACCAGCGCATCCTCCGCATTTGTTACGGTTGTCAAATCAAAAAATTTGGAGGACAGCATATTGCTAATAACCTTTAGATTGACGGGATCATCATCAACAGCAAGGATTCTGGGTTTATTTTCCAGACTGCTGTCTGATTTCTTCCAACGCTCAGCATCAGGGTGAATAGAAGGAATTGTAAAAGAGGTATCCTCCGTAAATGTACCGCCTGGACTGGCAAGCTCCTGTATATTATCGTTGCTTAAAACTTTGATCCCTTCCTGCTCTAAAGGCAAGGTAAATGTAAAGGTAGACCCTTTGTAAGCGGCAGTTTCTACCTTCAGGGAGCCGCCATGAAGCTCAACCAGCTGTTTGCTGATGCTTAGACCAAGCCCCAGGCCGCTGATGGAGCCTGTTATCCCGGCATCCCCCTGCTCGTATGGCTGGAATATACGCTGAACTGTGTCGTCATCCATACCAACCCCTGAATCTGTTACATGAATGTAGGCTGCTCCATTTTTAACCTCTGCATTCAATACGATTTGACCCTCATGGGTATACTTGATAGCATTATGGATTAAATTGAACAGAATTTGAACCAAGCGGTTCTCATCTGCAATCACCTTGGGAAAGGTATGGGAAATGTTCAAAATTAGCTCGATCTGCTTACTGTCCGCCAAATAACGAAGCATATCTATTACGCCGGACGCAGCTGCCTGCAGGCTTACGCCCCGCTTATCCAGCCTGATCGCTTTCTCTTTCAAAAGCGTGACGTCAATCAGGTCATTTAACAATAAAGACATTCTATGACCGACCGAGATCATCAGCTTCAAATCTTTCCTATGCTTGTCTTCCAGTTTATCCTGAGATTCATCTAATACGTTTTGAGCTATATTGATCATACCATGAAGCGGATTTCTTAGTTCATGGGAAGTATTTGCAAGAAAATCATCCTTCAATCTATCTGCCCTTTGCAGCTTTTCCGCTAAAGCTTGAGCGCGAAATGTCACCTTGTAAAACCGTAAAAACCAAAATGAAGCAAAGCAAATCAATGAAATGATCAGATCAAACGGATAATAAGGCATATCGAACCAGAACCAGGTTTTGATTATTCCGCTAATGACGAAATTCATGGATATAGCGACGCTTGACAACAGAACAAAAAAGGCTCCATCCTTCCCCTGAAGAGTCCCCCGCACCGCATACATTGGAATAAATATTACTCCTCCCACCACAACAACCAACAACAAATATCTGACCCACATAAAGATTTCTGTCGGTAATGCCACAAGAGCCACACAATATATGAAGCTAAAAATCGTAAAAGCTCTTATCCATATTTTTTTGCCAGGATCGAACATGACCTTGGAGCAAAGTGTTAAAAATAAACAAATTCCTACATATGCCACCATTCTCAGCTTGGATAACCATTCGAAATTCATAGGAATCCAATGTAGTAGAAGCTTATCATCGTCGATTAATACACCAACAATCGCACAAAAGAAAGCTGCTACAAAGTAAACAACTTCAGTTCTGCGATAGCCAAGAATATACAGAATACATAAATAGATTAAGTGCAGCAGGAGGATAAGACATACCATAAGCTGCATGGTTTCTGATAAAAACCTCTCATGCATCACTGCAGAGCTTGTACCAAATGCTATGGATTGATTTATCCCCCCAATTATTAAAGTCTGATAATTTGATACATGGAGCAAAATATCGATCTCATCCCGATCTGAATGAAAAGAAACTGTGTATGGCTTATTGTCTGCTACATTATTCTCCTTAGTCTCTGTAGGATGCCCCATCTCATGCAGCAGTTGACCGTTAACATACAGCCTGAACGATGTATTAATGTTATTAATTCGTAAGCCATATACGGTTGAAGTGTCCTTAATCTTGATCTTTAGATGATAAGAGCCATAACCGAACGGAGATTTCATTGATGTATTTCCAACGTGCCATGAACCCGGAACCTTAATCCATGTGTGGATATTAGCGTCATTACCATTCTCTTTACCAGGATCAATAAAAGCGTAGGGATAAAACTCCCATTCTCCACTTAGAGATACCGTGTGCTTATCATCGAATTCCCATTTTTGAAGATCTATAACCCCTTGGCTCACCTCGGTTTGCGGATTAACATCCACCCTAAAGGTTAGCCAGGTTATACGTAGGCACAACAAAAACAGCATAAACAGCCCAAGATAAAGAAGCATTTTCTTTTTTGACATAGGTTTAGCTTGCTTAGGCTTAGGTAGATTCATATCATTCCTCTAATTCTGCATGGACAATCAGGCGATGAGTTGACTTGTTAAGCGGAGTGCATGTAATCAGAGTAAGCCATTTTTCATCATCTTTGCTGTTTAATACCGAAATGTCCGTTGGTTCAACGACTGATATTTTAATCACCTTATAGGTGTATTTTTCTTGTTTCGTAGAAATCTTGATTTCATCACCCGGCTCAACTTCGTTCAAACGATTAAACAGGCGCCCCTCTTTACGCGCTCTATGAGCAGCTATCGCTGCATTTCCAATCTGACCAATAGGAGCTGTCTCTGTCATATGTGTGGCCGCATGTCTCATATTCGCTTTGGTTGCTCCTTCAAGCACAGGAAGCTTCAAATCTATCTTATCAATCTCAATAACGGCAATTGGTGCCTCACCGTCTACAGCTTCCATCGAATCCATAGGATTGGAATCCTCTTCTTCACCCTGCTCTAGCAGCTGGGATACTTGCTCATAGCTTTTCTTCATTTCTGTGTTTACCGGTTCCTGACTTGACTCGAACTGCTCAACATCCTTTAACAGCTGCGCTTGCTCATAGTCCGCCTTCCATTCCATAAGCTTGGGAGCAAGCACAATCAGTAACCCTAGTAATATAAGAAGGTATGGAATTTTGTTACGCAATTATGTCACTCCCTTGACCACTATGGATTTAACTTATTCAGAGTACTGTCCCCTACTTCTCCTAATCGCCAGAGCGCGATGTTGGAAATTCCCGCCTTCGCCGCAGCATTCATCCATTGAGACAATGTTTCTTCATCGGCGTACCATACTGTATGCTGATTCCCGTTCTCGTCCTTATATTTAAAATGAAGACTTCCACTGTCTTGATCCCGAACCGGAATCGAGAGACTGCTCTGCACTAGCTTGGAGGCCTGTTTTTCCGTCAGTGCCTTCACATCACCTGCAGCTGACCAATCGAAGCCGCCTAACGACAATGCAATCACTGGCTCGCCGGATAGCTTTTTCATCTTTTTAGCCAAATCCGTTATTAAATTAAAGTCGGCTTTTGGACCAGGGCCACTATGGGTGCCGTAAAGATTGTAGGCCATCATCACATACTGAGGTCCTTTCGGCAAAGGAACCGAGCCTATTTTTGTTTTTGGCTCAAGTACGATTCTCAGAGTTTTCCCCTCTCCATCTAAGCGGGCATACAACTCTTTATAGAATAGACATACATTTTTCCAATCCTTATTGGAAATTTGCTCATAGTCAATCTCCAGGCCGCCAAAGCCATGCCGGTTAACTGCATCCACCAGTTGATCGATATGCTGTTTTCGACTTTCCTTTGTGGCTACCAATCTAGTAACCAGCTCAGGGTCCTTTTGAACGACTTTACCCTGACCGTCAAAACGATCATTGACCACCGTTAATGTAACATCTGTTAGTCCGTTATTGCCTGTAATGTTCAAAATTTGCGGCATGGCCTCATTCATTTCCTTAGTAAAATACAGCTGATCCTGTTCGTTAAAATAAGCCGCAAACATCTGCAAGCTATCAATGCGATCGCCTAGCTGCTGCATATCATCCAGTCCTGATACCCACTGCCATTCAGTGATCCAAGCGGATATTTTCTGCTCCTGTACCTTTGACATGGGCGCATCCTTCCAATAAATATTATCCTTCTTCAGAAAGACGAGCAGAACAACACTAAAGAAAATAAGACCAAGTACAGATGCTGCGAGTATGAACCTGCTTCGTGTCAGCTTTTTTCTTGGCACTGTAGCACTGTCCCTTCTATCCTTAATTAGAATGTTTCAATCGCCCAGTTTATAGCAGTATTCACTGCCTTTTTCACACGACTGAAAACCCCATCAACTCCTGAAGGCTTCAGACTGTACTTAAAGGATGGCTGATCCTTCTTCTCACCAAGCGATGTGACCTGTAAATCCTCGAAAACCCCATCATAAATGTCGTCTTTTTCATTCTGTTCATTATACTTGGCCTCCAGAGCTATTCCTCCGGATGTAATCGATGAGTCGATCTTCTGATCCTCAAGCAATGCTTGCTTATCAATCCACAGCTTAAGTGACTGGCCTTCAATAGATACTTCAATATCCCTCGTATTGCGAATGTTAATCGGATATTCATCCTCATCACTAGCACCTGATGCTGTCTGTTCTTTGGAATAGACGGAAGCCTTGTCAAAAGCCAGGTCCTCTTCTTTCCATAATACTTCATCAAGTGGCTCCGTAAATAGCTGCTCTACCGCTGATCCGGATTTTTTCTGTTCCACTACGATTTCGTTATTCTCTAATACAACCCGTACAAAGGAATCCTTCACCTTATCATATCGTAAATAAATAGATTGCTGTCCTACAACATTACCTGCTGCCTTAACTGCAACCCTGACATCACTTTCATCTGTGCTTCCCTTAAGATACATTTTCCCGGCTCCGGCAGGTGGAGATGTCAATGTTATTGTATTCTCTTTAAACTCGGCTACTCCGCCCAGCATGTTCCATTTGTCAGCTTCAGTCTCATCGCCGCGAACAAACTCCATCGTTTGACCCGTATCTTTTCTTATTTTCATCAGAAGATGATTGGTAGACCAATAGGATGCCGGTTGAATTCGAGTCAAATCGTATATATCCTTGTCCTTATTATTCAGAGCCTGACCTTCCCGATTAAAATGCATCTGAAATAAATTGTGAATATTAGTCTCGTTTGCATTAAGCACAAGGCGGTTCATTCCATCACCAAGCGCATTGGCATGCATAATCATATAGACAGATGGAACATATCCCAGCTTATCTGAATAAATATCATGCATTTGCTGGTAGTCACCGTTAATGCGCTCTTCCATCTGGTCCCTATCCTCGATCGGAATCATATTCTCGTCGCGTATAAAGTCCATCAAATAATGATTGTAATACTCGATGTTCTCTTTATTCGTAAGCTCATTCTCGTCCTTCACACCGATATAACGACCATCATTATCAAAGATGTTAATGTAAGTCAGCCGATATCCATTAGTCCCAAGCTCCCAATAGCCGGTTTTTGCCATTTTCAGCATGTCTTTGGGCTGCAAGAACTTTCTGTCGCTATTGCCCATTTTGTTCGCATAGGATAAGAAAGTTGCCTTGTAATTATATTTCTCCAGAAGTGGCTGGGCAAACAGACTGGAATCATTTCGCCCATCTTCAAATGACAGGAAAAGCGCTTTTTGCGGTAATGCTGTGCCTTTAGTGTAAAAATCAATAATATCCTGCTGGGAAATAGTCTCATAGCCTTGGTCATATAGAGCTTTCAGTTGCTCGTCCAGCTGGCTTTTGGCAACCAGCTTGGCGCTTGCTGAACGACCTACGCCGAAGTATGAAACTGCTATAAAGCCTTGATTCTGGCTCCATGCCGTCTTGTCAGGCTCCTTGTATCTCTGTATATCAAAAATGGTATTGATTAAAACAGCTACCAGAGCAATTAAGATAATAGTCTGAACAACCGTTTTTACTACCTTCTTCACATTTTTCTTCCGCACATTCAAGGCAGAATTTTTTTGTTTTTTAGTCATTTCTGCCATCCTCACTCTATCGAACTCGTATGATTTTTATTTCTTTGTTTCAGCCTTTGCTGTTTTCTTGCTTCCTTCTTCAGTCTGGCTTCAATATCTTGCGGCGTTTCTCTCGTTCCCCACGTAGACTTCCAGAAGGTAACCCAAGCTACTGGCATTTGCCATAACAATACGAACTCATAGAATATACAGAAGACAAAACCGAAGACCCACAGCTTGCTTTTTCGGAACAGTAAATGCGCTAAACTCATTAGCAGCGCCATTAAGAGCAGTCCCATCAGGAAGGTTCCCGGGAATATTCCATAAAACAAAGGAACAAATACCAAGTTATACAGAACAACAACAGGGGCCGCAATAGGGACAATCAGTCCGATATAAAAGAACAACGCCATAAATGGCTCTTTGCGCCAAATAAATCCGGCTGCGCGAAGAGATTCTCTCAGCCATGAGCGTTTCCAGCGCATCTGCTGCTTTAAGAACACACCGTTGTCGGAAGGAACGATCGTTGAGCAAATCGCCGAATCCTGATATGCGGTTCGATGCGTCTGAAGAATAAAATTGGTCATACTCCGGTCATCACCAAAGGTAGCTGGCTGTCCAAGAAATTTTTGATTCAGCCAAGCATCAGAATGCTTGATGATCAAATCCTTGCGATAACAGGACAACGGACCTGACAAGCATGTTACACTATCAAACCAGGATTCTGCCGCCTTCATGATTCGGAATGCAATGTAATAGCGCACGGTCTGCAGCTTGGTCAAAGCGTTCGTATATTTATTTTCGACGTCTGTACGACCGGCCACCCCGCCCATTTTAGGGTCCTGAAACGGCTGAACGATATGCCGAATAGCATCAGGCTCAAGAAAGCTGTCAGAATCTACGAATACAACCAGATCATGGCGCGCTGCCTGTACCCCTACAACCAAGGCTTCACGTTTACCGGCATTTTGAGGCTGAACAATCAGCTGAAGACGGTCACGAGTGGAGTAACGCTCCGCTTCTTTATGGATCGTCTCGATCATGCTCTCTATCCGCTCCACAGAATGATCCGTTGAACGGTCATCTACGACGATAACCTCAAGCTTGTCTACAGGATAATCCTGATTCATACAGCTAAGAATGGTCCGGTGAATCCATTCCTCTTCATTAAAGCATGGAATGATGATAGACACGCCGGGTGTATAATCCGGGTTAATCGGAACATCCCTGTAAAGGGATCCGAACAGATACCGAGTCAATAGAAATAAGGCTGCAATCAGGCTGTATAGATACAATACAATGTTGTATTTGAAATAAATGATGCTCTCAACCCGCATAAGCATAATAAAGAGTACGGAAATGAACAGGAAGGTACTGGCAGCGTATACTGAGTATCCCCAGCGTTTCTTCTGAAAATATTCTGTCAAAGGCTTGGTAAACTCAACAGCGATCATTTGCTGCTCCGGATGCTCATCTTCCACCGTCTCATCGCTGCGGCTGAACATACGAACTACAGTCGCTTCGGTCTGAACCGCTGACTCAAAGCCTTCCGGCATCGTGCCAGGTGGAATCCGGAACCTCACCTTTAGTTTATCCCCGGCCTGCAGGCTGGAAGATTCCCCGTTAACGGCAATCAATAGCCCTGTTGATGAAATATCCGTGGCTTTACCTTTAATTGCAGTCCTTTTGGTATGGCCTTCAGGAATCATATAAACGTCAAAATCCGCTACATATCTTAGACTGAGCATCCTCATTTTGTTGAGGTATTCAGCATCCACCTCGGCAATATCTTGTTCGGCTCCCTTTATACCTCTTCGATCCGCAACCACGCGGATTTTCTCCGGATCCGGCACATGCGATAGCGTTCGCCGATCAGGTCTCGTAACCGTCAGTTTCTCCTCAATGGCTTCCTTCTTTTTTCTTTTGAACACAATATAATCTCCAATCCTCTAATTACAAACTCCAGTATGTGTAGCCTTGACTCTCATACTGTGATTTCGGATAAGCCCCTTTAATGTCGAACATCATTTTTGATTGATTGCTTTGGTACATTCCGTCAAAATCGGAAACAGTCATACTTACAAACTGCTCATGAGCAACAGCGACGACGACGACGTTGAGGTTACGCATATCGGACAGTTCGGACAGCTCGATTCCATATTCGTGATAGGCCTGTGCAGAATCTACTAACGGATCAGCTATTAATGGAGATATCCCGTAATCCTGTAATTCTCTGACGATGTCTATTACCTTGGAGTTTCGAATATCCGGACAATCTTCCTTAAAAGACAAGCCCAAAATACCAATTCCAGCACTTTTAAAATCGATCTGCTGGCGAACGAGCGTTTTAACAATATGCTGTGCAATAAATTTGCCCATGCCATCATTAATATGTCGTCCGGCAAGTATGATTTTGGAATGATAGCCGGTATCCTCTGCCTTGTAAGTTAAATAGTATGGATCAATACCGATGCAATGACCGCCGACAAGACCAGGCTTGAAGTTCAAAAAATTCCACTTGGTGCCTGCCGCACGAAGCACAGCATTAGTATCAATGTTCATCTCATGAAACAGCATTGATAATTCATTCATAAATGCGATATTAATATCGCGCTGTGCATTCTCAATCACTTTAGCTGCTTCAGCGACACGGATGCTCTCAGCTCTATATACGCCTGCCTCGATAATCAGCTCATAAATACTGGATACTAAGCCTAGCGCCTCCTCATCATTTCCGGATACAATCTTTACGATATTTTCAAGTCGATGAACCTTGTCTCCCGGATTAATTCGTTCAGGAGAATATCCGACCTTAAAATCCTCTCCGCAGCGCAGCCCTGATTCTGCTTCCAAAATGGGAATACAGACCTCTTCTGTTACACCAGGGTATACAGTTGATTCATAGATAACTACCGAGCCTTTCGTCAGCTTGCCGGCTACAACCCTGCTTGCACTTTGCACAAATTGCAAATCCGGAACGTTGCCGCTCTGAACCGGAGTAGGAACAGCAACGATAAAACAATGTACGCCTTGAAGCTGATCAGCATCTGCAGTAAATAACACTCCGCAATCCCTGATGACTTCGTCACCAACGTCACCAGTAACGTCGATGCCGCTTTTGTATTTATTGACTTTATCCAAGCTGGCATCGTATCCGATAACATCCGCTTTTCTGGCAAAAGCAACAGCTAAAGGCAAGCCGACATAACCTAGCCCGACTACACCAATCTTCTCTTCTTTATTTACGACACGTTCAAATAACCCCACGTTACTCATCTCCGTTTATTTTAAGAATCATGTTCCTTGATCAATTCTGACATTTTCACAAAGGTGTACCCTTTGCTTTTCAGGCCTTCCAGTACCCTTGGTAAAGCTTCAATAGTATGAATGTCATCCAGCATGTGCAGCAAAATGACACTACCTTTCCCCGTACTCTCCATAATTTTATTGACGATATCATCCGCACTATTGGAGGCGTCCCAATCCAATGTTGTAACGTCATACATTGCAATCTCAGGATATCCTACAGCAGCAATCGCCTTGGCTCTCTCATCATCAACCACTCCAGTCGGTGGGCGGAACAGCATGACCGGCTGCTCTTGAATCGCCTCGGTTATGACTTGATGCGCCTTTACCAAATCCTTTTGCAGCTCCTCGGGAGTCAGAGACGTTACAACAGGATGGGTATAGGAATGGTTTGCTACCTCATGCCCCTCGGCAACCATCGCTCTTGCCAGATTCGGGTTGCTCTCTACCCCTTTGGCACGTAAAAAGAACGTCGCCTTCACATCATGCTCAGCTAAGATATCCAGGATTTTAGTGACCGTCTTATCACTCCCGAAATCATCAAACGTCAATGTGATGTGACGATTCTTCGTGTTGACCTTGTAAATAAGCTCATATTTTTGATTCTCATAATCCGGGTTCATTTTAGCCGCATCATATCCAGGTATTTGCTCCAGAGGCTTTCTTACTCCCCCGTTATCTACTAACTGATCCAAAGGGATGAGCTGATAGCCGATTTCTTTTGCAGCATTTGCGATATATCGAATGGAAGCAATAACTTCCGGATTTATGTCCGTATTTAAAGAAATAATGGCGCCTCGTGATATGTATTTCTCGACATATTCGCCGATTTCTTTTGCGCTCTTCATATCCCGGTCCTTCGGATTAATGTTGTAGCTAACTACAGCCTTCATGCCAAGCTGGGCTGTAACTAAAAGGAGATCGTCTGAAAAATCACCCGATTTGCTTCGGACATACTTTGGACTAACGCCTGTTTCTTTTTGAATCACATCGTTTGTATATTTTAATTCCTTATAGATTTGTTCATAATCCATTTTGGACATATCCAGCTGATTTAACGTATTGTTCTCTATTTCATGCCCTCTATCGACTATTTCATTTGCAATATCGGGCTCCTCAGCAACTCTCATGCCCGGTAGAAAAAAAGTAGCCTTAATTCCGTACTTATCCAATTCATCAAGCAGCGATATCATGGTAGCCTTGTCACCCATTCCGTTAAACGTAAGTGAAAGCTCCTTTTTTGACGTATATACAAAAGGAATTTCTCTGCTTTTCTCCCCAGTATATCTCTCAACAACCAGCTCTTTGCTCGGATCATCGGCATTTTCGCCGCCTGAGCCCTTCTCTCCCCCGATCCACCCGCATCCGGAAATTAGTGAAAATACTAAAATCATTGTCGTCATCCGCCAAAATTTGTTTATTTGTTTCGAGTTCATTACTAGGCTCCTTGTAATAGAATAGGAAAAATGTCATAGCATTTCGAAAAAATATACTATAACATAACATTTTTGATGTACTAATTCTAGTCTATTGTACTAGCGTATTCTAAACAATTTCTTAACAATGATTACCCAAATTTTTCCCTAATGAATACAAAGAAGCGCTCCTTAAGAACTAAATTTACTTAAGGAGCGCTTAATAAAATATTATTTTTTGCTGATCAAATATTTTTTTCGCAACATAAATGCACCAGCTAACACCAGCAGTGCTCCAAATACTTGCACGAGCCACGGGCTGTTTTCGCCTGTTTTAGGAAGAACCGCAACGTTATTACCATTCGCCTTGTCACCTTTTGTTCCACCCAATGGATTACCGTTCTCATCCAATTCAACATCGGATGGTGATGACGGTTTATCCGGCTTTGGCTTCTCGCCATTTGTACCATCAGACGGTACTGGTTCTTCAGGAGCAGTATACTCCTCTTCCCCACCGCCTGGAGTGGTTGGTGTTTTAGGAGTAGTTGGCGTAGTCGGTGTTCCCGGATTACCTGGATTTACAGGTGTTCCTGGTGTACCCGGAGTTCCTGGCGTGCCCGGAGTTCCCGGTGTACCTGGGTTTCCCGGATCAACCGTTTTGGAATTCGTTACTGTAAGGCTGAGAATTCCACTTGTCGTCTCAACGCTAGAATCAATAGTCACGTTTTGAGCCGTACTATCGAGCTTGTAGCCTTGTGGCGCAACGGTTTCTGTCAATACATAATTTCCATACACCAGATCCGTAAAGACAGCTTTACCGCTTGCATCTGTTGTCGCTGTGACTGGAGCAGTCAATTGAGCTGCATCCTGAAGTACAAAGGTAGCACCTTCCAATGTTTTGGATGAATCGGCTTTATCAACCTTAGTAATCTCAAGTTGACCCTTCGGTGTCACAGGCTTCGTAGGCTTGGCATTTTCTATTGTAATTTTCTTGACTCCGCCCGTTTGTTTAAGGGAGCTGTCGATTACAATAGTTTGACCCGCCGAATCGAGCACGTATCCTTGCGGCGCAGCGTCCTCGACCAATGTATACGTGTCATAGAGCAATTTTGTGAATGTAATGACACCGTTCACATCCGTTGCTTTAGTACCAATAGTTGCGCCTTTGCTATCCTTCAAGGTAAAGGTAGCGCCTTGCAGCTTAACGTTGTGGTCATCCTTGTCTACTTTCGTAATCTCGAGTGAACCACGAACGCCTGATCCTGTCCCTGAACCCGCAGTTGATTTGATTTTAATAGAGAATGGGCTCTCTATCGTACCCTTCGAGACACCATCGCCAGAGAAATCAACTTTGTTCGTTACATTTTCCTCATCCGTTGATACAGCAATCTCGGATGAATACTCCAGGACATAAGCGGTCTCAATCGGTTTCAGAAATTTGAGCTCAAAGGTTTGCTGGTCAGTCTGAGGATCGGTATTGAACGCTAAGGAATAATCATCGTCCTTAGTTAACACTTTGTTCGTATCCTTCGTTACCACACCTGAAGCTGATACGTTAGCCTCATACAGCTTGAACGTGCTTTGATTCAGAATTTGGTTGGAGCTCGGTGTATCAAGGATTTTGGCATTTTCAACGTAGGATTGTCCTTCATTGATTTTGATTACCCAATCGATGTTCGCTCCATTACGTGTTCCGCTCTTGTCGACGTAGACTTCACCGCGTGGAATGCTTAATGTCTTGTCCCAGCTCCAGATATCGTCCGTGTTGCCTGTCAACTTAGCTGTATTTTTTACTTTGTCGACAACAAGCGTCTTGTCCAGCTTGGTGTCAAAGCTGATCCAGATGGGTTCAGTAATGTTACCCAATTGAATCGTTAGCTTATCATTCGCATAGGAAATATCGCCTGGATCAATCGTCGTTATTTCAGTGCCCTTTACAGCTGTACCACCTGCATTAACAGACATATGGTATACCTTCACAGTACCGTCCACTAATGTCTGCTGATCCTGCAATACATCGGTAAATACCGCATTATTTACGGTATGCCCGTTATAGTTGGCAATAATATCCCAAGTAATTTGCTTCTTGCTTGCGTCATACTTGGCATCCTTACGGCCATTTTTGTTCGTTTCCTGATTAGGATTGAACGTTTTGTTAAGATTGATAGGCTTCGTGTATTCCGTTTCCTTCTGGAACCATTCGAGATTAGCGGTATTCCCGTATCCCGATTTTTCTGGAATAAAGTTAGTCCTGTAAGTGATCGTGTACTCTTCGCTGAACGTGCCGGTAAAGGTCAATTTAAAGCCTTTGGTCGGATCACTTTCGTCTAGTGTATAGGTAGAAACTAAATCGCCTGACGAATCCTTCACAACAACTGAACCGGTGATGAGCTTTAAGCCCGTTCCGCTGAAGGTATCGTTAACAACCAGATTCGTCATCGGACGTTTATCGCTATTAACTTTGATTACCCAAGTGTTTTCCTTGGTAGCATAGTTAGTAGACGTGATGTCCTTTACACCGATATTTCTGCTAAAGGTATGGCTGGCAGTAATATCAACATTTGTTCCTTTTAAGATCGTATACACGTCATTCGTTACGGATACATTTTCATAAATCCGGTCAACGGCTTTAGTCGTATACTCGATATCATAAGCGGAATCAATGCCTGCAGGAGACAGGAACGTAAGATCGTAACCGTTTTTACCGCCTTCTCCAACAATAAGGTCTAACTTATAATCCACATCTTTTAACAATGGGGTTCCCGTTATTTTATCTGTAACCTTCACATCTCCAACAAGAATCATTGCATCGGTAAAACGATCGTGGATAACAGCTTCAGCCGCATCGATATGCTTCTCACCGTAGTTGTATTGCACTTTCCAATCTACGGTTTGGTTGACGTTGTTATAGTTGAACCCATTTCCCTTCGTCAGAAGCTTCTCACGCTCAACATTTACTGTATCAGGGAATTGCTCGGATATACCGTTAGTCCCTGTAAGACTGGCATTGTTAGTAAAGCTGGTCAAGGCTTCATCATCTGTTACCGTAGTGGAATATTGAATCTGGTAAGCAGAAGACATTGTTGGATCGTTAAAGCTGATTTGGAATCCGGAACCGTCGGGTTCTGTAGTCAAAGTGTATACGCCCGAAGCCTGAGTCACTTCTGTATCAGGCACAGGAGCTTTATCCAAATTCACTATCAGGTTATACACCTTGATAGAGCTCGGATCAAGTGTCAATCCCTGTGGCAATGTATCGGACAATACTGCACCATCAATTTTCTTAAGCGATGTATTGATATCGATGGTCCAGTCGATTTTTTTCGCTTTGTCCGCTACACCCTTTTTCGTCAACAGCTTGCCATCCTTCGGCGTGAAGAATACTTTGGCTATTTGAACGCCGCCTTTGATCGGGAATGAAATTGGCACTTCCACACTACCAGTGATCGTCGTTTCGCTGAATACAGTAGAAATCGCAAGTGTTCCAGCCACTTCGGAGTAATTGGCAACATTTGAATTAAAGGTGATAATCACATGACCATTCATATCAATGTCAAATGTTCCGACATCACCTCTAGGATCATCTACTTCAAGAACTCCCGTTACATTATTGTAAATCGTGAATTCCTTCGGAATATCAAACTCGACAGTATCGCCGTCCTGATAACCATGTCCATTCTCCAAAGCCCACTCGTATTCGATTTTAACCTTGTCACCCAATTTCGAGGTATCTACTCGATCAGGGTTGTATACAGCATCGATTACACTTCCTGCCTCGTCCTTCAAAGTGACCTTCGTGATGATGTTATCAGAAGGCTGGCCGCCTGCAGCAAGAGCTGGCGTTAGACCCGCCCCGAACAGGCCTTGAATAACAAGCAGTAAAGACATCAAAACTATAAAATTTTTCTTCATAATTGTGTCAATTTCACCTTCTTTCTTAGATTAATAAATAATACCTGAAACTTTGACTTTTTCCCGACATTCTCTCATCAAATTCAGTCAAAATCCAACAAGGATATCGTATTACAGAAGACTAGACAAATTCTCAACAAGTAAGAATTATAGAGAAATTTATGTTATTACCGATGACGGCTTATCCAGCGTATAAAATACATAGAACTTTTTCTTCTTCGCTGCATTGCACAGCCATGCAAAAAAATCATGAACCTGATCATCCTCCCATTTTCCCTTTTCACGATAAAGTAGACGGGAGTAAGATATTTTGTAGATCACTTCACCATTCCATTCGAAATAAAAAATGTTCCTATCCCGATAATGCTGAATAAAAAATCTAAAATCGTTGTTTTGAAGTCTATATATATTATCGTTATAAAAAAAACGCGGTCCATTTACCGAAGCTACTATTCCAATTCTATTCTCCTGATAAACGATATAAAAACCTCTGGTGTAGTGAAATTTAGTTTCTCTGCTCAATTCAATTTCCTGCCATGTACCCAGTTCAATACCTCTAGACAAATCTCTGAAGTTTCTAATAATACTCATAGCACCGAGACTCCCCCATTTTGTATTTTCATATAACTATATCTGGCTGCTCTAAACAATTTCTGTACAATTTCTCTCGCAGGTAGCTTAAAACCGCTGGAATATTCTCCAGCGGCTATCATTTCTGGCGTTTTTTAGATTATTCAAAGGCTTAATTATTCCTTAATTACAGCTTCCTTCGCCCACTGCTCGTACCATTCACTAATGTGAAACCCGGGGGCAACACTCAATTCTTCATTTAATGAATTTACTAGAAGATTATATTGACGCTG
>RCUU01000619.1_pt1 | contig 19113 bp, 18 predicted proteins | sample 2166211 | NCBI WGS metagenome assembly RCUU01 (sample SAMN09932620, study PRJNA488358) | compost metagenome | feature: garden; material: soil; isolation source: compost soil in phenylacetic acid-enriched culture | place: Germany: Experimental Botanical Garden Goettingen | collected 2016-01-27
ACCTGCCCAGCTACGGCGGCGGGCTCTTGATCTGCCCGCAGGCGAAGGCCGATGACGGCCTGCTCGACGTCTGCGTCGTGCATGGGGTCAGCCGCGGCCAGCTGCTGCGGCTGTTTCCCACGGTCGTGAAGGGCAGGCATACGCGGCTGCCCTTCGTGACCATGCTGAGCGGACGCAGCGTAGCCGTCCGCTTTGCGGAGCCGCGCCATGCCATCGGCGACGGCGAGAGCCTTGGCACGGTGCCCCAGGCCGTGCGCTGCGAGGCGGGCGCGCTGCGCGTGCTCTCGCCGCTCGCCAGCGCGCAGGACGCAGCCGGCTCCTGCTCCGCGAGCGGCTAGGGAGCGGCTAGGGAGCGGCTGCTGTGCCAGCGCCGCTTAAGCGCCAGACTTCGCGTTGGCTGGCGATGCCCCCCGCCGCGTAGCGTTAGCTCGCGTTGCCTTGCCTTGGCTCACGTCACCTAGCCTTGGCGCGCGTTAACTCACTCTAGCTCACGTTGGCGCTTTGGCCTGTTTTGACTAGCCTTGGATCACGTCGCCTAGCCTCGGATCACGTTGGTTCGCGTAATCTAGCCATGCCCCCCGCCGCATAGCTAGCCCAGGCACCCGCCACGTTTCTTGCGGACAGAGAATCCGCTATTTTGCCGGATATGCAGAAATTGCCCCCGTTCCGGACTGAGATTCCGCTATTCCGCGCAAACTGCATGTTTTCGGCGGTGAATCTGGCAAATAAGCGCACTGGTGTCCGGAACATCGCATATCTTGGCCGGATTGCTTCCAATAAGCGCGCTGGTGTCCGTTTTGCAGCCAGGTCCACAAGTATACCCGCCGTCCTTTCTGTCTCGAAATCCATCAATGCCGCGTATCCCCAAAAACAAACAAACGAACCCTTCCCCACTGTATGGTGGCGATCAGGTTCGTTTATTTTTTCATTGCTATAGGGCTTCGGCTGCTCCGAAGCTTCCGGACCGGGACAGCTTGGGTCTGCATCCCAGTCCAGCCGCTGCACAGCCTCAGTCTGCAAGCTCCGCTTCTTCCTCGACAAAGGTAATCACTCCTTCATCCAGTGAAGCAATCCGCACCAGCGACTCGACGCGGTAGCCCGCTTCCTTGAGGAGCCGGCTGCCGGGCTGAAACGCCTTTTCGATCACGATGCCGATCCCGGTCACAGTGCCCCCGGCCTGCTCGACGATCCGGGCCAGCCCGAAGGCCGCCTCACCATTGGCCAGGAAGTCATCCACGATCAGCACGCGCTCGCCGGGTGCAATGAATTTTTTGGAAACGGTAATTTCATTACTTTCTTTTTTCGTAAACGAATAGACCTTTTCCACGAAGATGTCTTCCGTCAGGGTCAGAGACTTCTGCTTGCGCGCAAAAATCAGCGGCACCTCCAGCTCCAGCGCTGTCATAATGCCGGGTGCAATCCCGGAGGATTCAATGGTCAGCACTTTCGTGACCTCCTCCCCGGCGAAACGGCGGGTAAACTCGCGGCCGACCTCACGCATCAGAAACGGGTCCATCTGGTGATTCAGAAAAGAATCCACCTTGAGCACGCCCTGTCCGAGAACAATACCTTCACTGATGACCTTTTGTCTCAATAACCTCATCTGTGCTCCTCCTTCTCCCATCCCATGGACCCAATATCCCCCTGCTTACAGTCCCGTAGGCTTCTGCGGCAGCAGGTTGCCGACCAGCGATTTCAGATCATGATCCTCTTTGCTGTCCGGTTTGCCGCTGTCATAGCCCGTAATGCGGATCTGCGAATACGTCTCTCCGGGATTTACCGGCTTAAAAATCAGCTTTTCACGGTCATCCAACCGCACATTAAATTTCATATCCTTAAACATGTCAATCAGCTCCTGCTCACCCGGGGTCTGTCCCTCATCCAGAAACAACAGGCCGCGCAGTGACTTGACGCCTTCGGTATGATCCACTTCAAAATGAACGATACACTCCATGCTCTTCACCTCCCTAAGCTAATATCAGCTCCGCCTGCCGCTCTTAATCAGCAATGTCCTCTGGCCGTACTTGCCCCGGAGCTTGCTCTGCCGGCCCCTCAGGTTCTTCCCCATCCTGGTCATGCAGCACATATTTACCGTAAATGCGGCTGTAGCGCTCGCCATAACGCCTGGTGAGCTCAGGTCCCATATCCTCCTCCAGCTCAAAAAGCACCATTTCCTGCGTAAAGTGATTCAGCAAGAGCTCTATCAGCACCGGATGCTCCGTAACCACCGCCTGCGCGCTTCCATCCTCATACCGCATGCCCAGCATGCACCAGCACCGGATGCTCTGTGACTACCGCCTGCGCGCTTCCATCCTCATACCGCATGCCCAGCATGCACCAGCACCGGTCGATGACAAAAGAAAACTTGCGCCCCCCGCTTCTCGGGGGCTTCCCGCCCAATGGCGGCCAGGCCGGATACGGAGCCGTTGCCGCATTGCCGCCGTCAAAAGCCCACAGCAGCTTCACTCCGCGCATCTCCGCCTGTTCCAGCTCGCTGCGCAGCAGCGAGGCCTCTTCACGCCATACATCGACCACAATCTCCTGACGGGCCAGATTCAACTGGCGAATCAGCGCCCCCAGCACATTGCGGTCGCCTTCCACATTGTAGAAGGAAGGGCTGACCGGCCCGCCGCGCGGCATTTCACTTTCCATATAAGCCAGCGAAGCCTGTACCCGGCCGGAAATCATTGTCGCCAGCTCCTCCGGGTCCAGCACGCTGTAGCGTGCCGGTTCCCCTTCACCGCATCTTACATATCCTTGCTGAGTCAGGCGCTGAAGCGCCGCATATACGTTGGATCTTGATACTCCGAGCTGTTTGGCGACTTCGTAGCCCGAAGCCTGGCCTTTGGTGGCCAGCTCGACCATAATTTTGGATTCCATCTCCGTGAAACCCAAATTGCGCAGATGCAGCAGCAACTGTTCCATCTATGTTGTCCCCCTAAGCTGACTGTGACTCCTGTCTATATTTGCTCTGAACCGCAGCGCGGGCACCACATCGAGCCCTTGGGCAGATCTGCCCGGCAAATCTGGCATTTTACGATATCGCGCACACCGCCACCCTCGCTCACGGCTGCCTCTTCCGGTTCACTCGCCTTCCAGTCCCGGATCCTCCGGTCCAGCTCAAGCTGCCGCTCCCGTTCACGCTCCAGCTCATCGGCCTCGCGGCGGCTGCGCTCCTCTACCAGGGCATTTCCGGCATAATTCTCCAGAGGCAGCTCTTCCTCCTCAGGAAGTACCTCGGTATATACCGCACGGTGCTCGTGTCTCATGGCAAGTTCTTTTTCAGCCTCGGTCAATTCGTCCTCGCCGTAAAATTCATCCTCTTCTTCATGCTCATGAACGGTATGTACGTTCACTGCCGCCGCTTCTTTTTTGGGGGAAAGTTCCTCCAGCTTGCGTCCGCAGTGCGGGCAGAAATTAGCATCGAGGGCGACCACATGCCCGCAGGTGCAGAGCCGTTCATTCTTAAGTTCGGCAATCCGTGCGCGCAGCTCGTCGATCTGCTCCTGGAACTTGAAGCAGCCCCGCGAGAGCTCCACCATTTTGGCTTCCGCGACCGACATATCCCTTGAACGGTAGCCTTCATAGAAAAGTTTGCCCATTTTCATAAATTCAATTTCCATCTCGCGCTCAATATCCGAGATTTGACCATTCAGCTTGCCGATTTCCACCGAGCTTTGCGCTTTTTCACTCACCCGGCTGGCACCGTCCTTAAGCCGTTGCAAAAAATTCATTGTAGTTCCTCCTTCTCCAGAGTGAGAACAGGGCTGTTTCACAGCCTCAGTATAGTTTAGTTACCCCTTAACGCTCCTTGCAGAAGCGGAATTGTGCTTCTATCATACCAAATGTCTCGATTAGATTCATTATTTGTCGTTCTGTGTATAATAGTAAAAATAAACCGTGGCGAACCTTACCGAATGATGGAGGGATTACACTTGCAGGGCAATGACAAGAAAAGATATTTCGTGTCCGTAACTCATGGCCTCATTCAGGATGTGCGCAATGACTCGGGCGAATATGAGGTCCTGCTCACTCCCCGGGAGCTTACAGGGCTGCAGGATATTCTCAAGGATTTGGCCCGGGAGGATGAATATGCCTTCCGCCGCGCTTTTGTACCCTATAAGTCCGCCGACCACGATGAAGCCATCGACCAGTTCGATGATCAGACTATCCGGGTATTTCATTACTTGCACCGCTATGGCACCGAAGAAACCCGTCAGACGATCGAGAGGCTGAATGTTCTGCCGAAGCTTTCCAATACAGGCTATGAGGATAAAGGCTATGATGGAGGCTCGCCTACCAACAAATAATTACGCAGCCGCCTGAAGCTTTATGTGTGCTAATACGCGGCGGGCGTCAAAATGTTTCTGTAAAAACCTAGCCACGGGCTGCTTTTCTTCCTTTTCAGGCCCCGGACTCTTCGGCATTCAGCCAGAGAGCCAGGGTCTTTTTTTGCTTCCGGGGCTGCTCATGGGTTAAAATAATATAAGGAATCAGTCACAAATAATGAAAACCGGGAGAGTCTCAGTGGAAGAAAATGATAGTACACAGATTACGCTGAATCAGTTGCAGGTACATGTCAAGGATTTGCAGAAGTGGCAGGTGAGCGAGGATTTTGCCAAGCAGATTGAGAACTTCACAGCGCTTCCAGCACTCTACCGCCATGCGCTGAACGAGCTTGAGAATAAAATTGATATCATCAAGACCGAGTGGCAGGCGCGTGACGGCTACAGTCCGATCGAGCATATCAAATCACGGATCAAGGAGCCCAAGAGCATTCTCCACAAGATGGAGCGCAAAGGGCATGAATTCACACTGGATAATATGGAACAGCACATTCATGATATCGCGGGTATGCGCATCGTCTGCGCCTTTGTGAAGGATATCTACCGTCTGGTCGATCATCTGTGTGCACGCGAGGACTTACGGGTGCTGGAGATCAAGGATTACATCGCCCATCCCAAGCCTAATGGCTATCAAAGCCTGCATCTCATCGTGGCCATGCCGCTGGTGCTGCTGGAAGGCACCCGCTGGGTGAAGGCCGAAATCCAGCTGCGCACGCTTGCGATGGATTTCTGGGCGAGCATGGAGCATATTCTGTATTATAAATTCGACAAGCAGCTCCCTTCGCATGTAGCCGAGGAATTAAAGGAAGCAGCACGCGCCGCCGATGAACTGGATCAGAAAATGCTCCGCCTGCGCCGGGAGATTCTGGAGCTGGCTGAAAGACCCTCGGAGGAATAACTCGCTCTCATACTCTCAAAAAGGCAGCAGATGAACAGGGAATACCTGAGCATCTGCTGCTTTTGGTTTAATAGAGCAAACCCGATAAAGGCACTTTTACCTCTCATTTCGCCCATCTGCCCGCTTTCGCCGAATTCAAAGGCACTTTTACCTCTCATTCCGCTCATCAGCGCACTTTCGCTAAATTCAAAGGCACTTTTACCTCTCATTTCACCCATCTGCCCGCTTTCGCTGAATTCAAAGGCACTTTTACCGCTCAATCCATCCGTCGGGGAGACTGTGCTTCTCTTCTCTAATTATGCTATTGTCATGGACCCCCATTAACACAGAGCCTTCGTTCTTGAACGACACAAAAGCCGCATCCGGTAAGATACGGCTTTTGTTCATTTCACATGTTCTTCAAGCCGGCTGCCCGGCGGGCAGCCGCTCCAGCCACTTCCCGCATGATCAGCGCCAGCCCTTCGGCGGCCCTGGGAGTCTGCGGCAGGAGGGACGCCCAATCCTCGGTAGGCTCCGCTACCACCGGAGATACCGGAAACGGCCGGGCTGCGATCTCATGAAACAGCGGCCCGGGCTGGTGAAGCGAGCCTTCGGCCGCAGCCTCCGCCAGCCATTCCCCCGAGGACACCGCAGGTCCTTTGCGCTCCAGGCGGGCAAGCTCTGCTGCCAAGGCACCGGAGGCATCCGGTTGGGCTTCATCCTCTTCCGCGCTGCCCGGTTCGGCCCACAGGCCAAATACGCCAGCCAGCAGCTCCTCCTTGTCCAGGCCCCGCAGCGACAGGGCCAGCAGAGGCTCCTGCGTCAGCCGCTGCTTCAGCAGGTTCTGCAGCTCCATCCGGCCGGCTGTTCCGTCCCCCTGCTCGTAGACCGCTGCTGCAAGCTCCGCCTCGGCAGGGAGCAATCCCAGCCCGGCAAGTCTGGTGCTCAGCTGCCCTTGCAGCAGTTCATACAGGTCCCCAGGATGTGCGGCAAACTCAAGCAGCACCGCTCTTTTACGTTCAGCCGGCCATGGCGGAACCTCCAAAGAGAGAACAGACGGTGCTTCCATCTCCTGAACGGCAGCCGCCGCTTTTCGAACCCCCTGCATTTCCGGCGGTTGGCCAGATTCCCGAAGACCCTTCACTCTTGCGATTCCGGGCTGAATTTCCAGCCGCAGCTCAAGCGCTCCGCTCATTGCTGACTCCTCCTTCATCTTTCCGTATCACTACATCCAGTCCTGTCCCTGCAGCTCAATAAGCTCCTTCAGCTCATGATTGGACATCTCGGTCAGCCAGTTTTCGCCGGAGCCGACAACCTGCTCCGAAAGGTTTTTTTTGCGCTCAATCAGCTCATCGATCCGCTCTTCGAGTGTTCCCTGGCAGATCAGCTTATGCACCTGTACATTTTTGTGCTGGCCGATCCGAAAAGCCCGGTCGGTCGCCTGATTCTCCACAGCCGGATTCCACCAGCGGTCATAATGCAGCACATGGTTGGCCCGTGTCAGATTAAGCCCCACACCTCCGGCTTTGAGTGAGAGCACAAAAAAGGCCGGGCCTTCACCTTCCTGAAAAGCATGCACCATTTCATCCCGCTCCCGCTTGGGAACTCCCCCATGCAAAAAGAGCGGTGCTTTGCCGTACCGTCTGGCCAGCCTGCTGACCAAAAGCTCCCCCATCGCCACATACTGGGTAAAGATCAAGGCGGATTCTCCAACCTCAGCGATGCTGTCGAGCACCTCGAACATCACTTCCATTTTGCCGGAAGCCTCACTGCGTTGTCCCCGTCCTTCATCTCCACGGAAAAGCTGCGGATGATCACAGATCTGCTTCAGCTTGGTCAGGGAAGACAGCACCAGTCCCCGGCGGGCCATACCCGAGCGTTCTCCGATCACGCCAAGCATCTCATTGACTACCCCCTGATACAGTGCTGCCTGCGTCTCCGTAAGCGTGCAGTACTGCTTAAGCTCCAGCTTCTCCGGCAGATCCTTGGAGATATCCGGATCACTCTTCAGGCGCCGCAGCAGAAAAGGCGAGACGAGACGATGCAGCTCGCGCAGCCGCTCTCCGCCTTCTCCGGAGACATAGCGCTGGCGGAACGAATGATACGTGCCGAGATAACCCGGATTCAGGAAATGAAAGATGGACCACAGCTCGCCAAGCCGGTTCTCGACCGGCGTACCCGTCATGGCAATCCGGTGCGGTGCCGACAGCTTCATCACGCTCTGCGCCTGCTTGGTGCGGTGGTTTTTGATGTATTGCGCCTCATCCAGCACAACCGTCGACCACCGGACACCCGCCAGATCTTCACTGTCCCTCCCGGCAAGATGATAAGTGGTTAAGACAATTTCATGACTGGCCGCAAGCTGGGCGAAGCCCTCTCCGCGGATTCGGCGTCCCCCATGATGAATATGCACCCGCAGGGAAGGGGCGAAACGCTGCAGCTCCCGCTGCCAGTTCCCCAGCAGTGAAGTCGGACAGAGAATCAGCACAGGCTCACGTTTCTCTTCAGGCGGTGCGGTCAGCGCACGGTCCAGCAGACAGGTAATAACCTGAACGGTCTTGCCCAGACCCATGTCATCGGCCAGACAGACACCAAAGCCCAGCCCGCTCAGCGAGGCCAGCCATTGAAACCCGCGTTCCTGATAGGGTCTCAGCGTTCCGTGCAGGTCTGGCGGCACCGGGCGCACCGGCAGATGCCGCAACATGTCGCCCTGCATAAGCGAAGCCAGCAGACCGGAGGTCTCCATCCCGGTGACTGACATCCCTTTCCACAGGCGCTCATCGCCGTCTTCGGCCTCCAGGCGCATCCAGTCGGCCGCCGACATTTCCCCGCTTTCATTTCGCTTCATATATTTCAGCACCTGGCGGATTTCTTTCGGGTCGATCTCAATCCATTCCCCCCGAAACCGTACAAAAGGTACGCCCGCCTCCACCAATGCGTTCAATTCCTCTTCGCTGATATCGGAATCGCCCAGCGAAGCCTCAATCCGGAAGGAAATCAGCTGCTCCATGCCCAGGGCCGCCTGAGCTGGACCGTCGATACCGCCTGCCGGCGGCTGCATTTTCATCTTCATGCCGATCCGCCGCCTGCCTTCACGGCTCCAGCGGGATGGCATCTGCACGGTGATCCCCCGCTCGCGCAGCGGCTGCACACTCTCCTTCAGGAACAGGTATAGCTGTTCCGCTGTAAGCTCCACGCCAGCCGGGGCCGGTACGGACAGCGCCCGCTGAATATCCGGGGACAGCCTGGCTGCCCGGCCCAGCGCGGACAGCAGCTGCTGCTGGATATTGCGGTACCGCTTGCCCCAGAGTGTGAATTCGCGTTCCCGGCTGCCCCAGACTGCCGCAGCCGGGAGCCAGAATTCACCCTCTTCGCGGCTCTCTACCCAGAAGGACAAACGCCACTCTTCACTCTCATCCACAGGCGGCTCCAGGCGCAGTCCCAGACTGAGCTGTCCGCTGCGCGCTTCTTCGGTCTCCGCGTGAGGCACTTCGTTGCCGGCCGTTGCGTTCACTGCCGCGAGAAGCTCCGCCACTTCAGCCGGAGTTCCCTGCACGGGAATATCACGGCTCCCTGTAAGCAGGCTGTTCCACCACAGCTCCGTTAACGGGGAATAACCGCGGCGGTAGTTGGCCTTGTAAGGCGCCAGCTTCCCTTCGTTCTCCGCAACCACCCGCTTGATCTCAGCAGTCATTACAGACTGCAGGAAGGAGTAGAGCACATAGGCACCGGCGTCCTCACGGGAGGACAAATCACCTTCCTCGGCCACATGCGTTCCCAGCGCCAGCACCGGCATAGACGCGGCCATTTGCAGGAACAGCTCACGGTCTGCCTCCTTGCGGAATGCCGGAGACCAAGCGGCAGACGCCGCCTGCTCTCCTCCGCGGCGGCGCGAGCCAAGCGGACGCGGCGGCAGCGCCCCGGGCACGATGCCGCCCGTTCCCATTAGCTCCAGGGCGAAACGGGCGGCGGCAGCCCAATAACGCAGCTCACCCCCCGGCTCGAGACCTTGGCCCCGGCATAGCTGCTCGTCCCAGCTGAGCAGCAGCTCAAAGGCATCCTTAGGCGCCAGGGCAAGCCCTTCCAGCGTGCGTCCCGGCAAGCCGCGTCTCGTCGTCCTCCCTTCGACAGAAGCAGCAACCGGATATTTCACTTCCGTAAGCCGCAGCGCAGCACCCGCAAAAGGACGCCAGCCGCTCCGAAGCTCCAGCCGTTTGACCACACGCGTCCATGCGTCCACCTTCGGCTCTGAGGTTTCGCCGGAGAAGCAGAAAAATACATCCCCTAACCATATTGCATACAGATGCTTAATCATTGGTGATCTCCATTCTTATTGAGCAAACAGAAAGAGCCAGTCCGCCTCCATCAGGAGGACTGCATCCTTCCCCGCAAGAAATATAGTTACAAGCATTCCGGTGAGTCTGAACGAACCGCTCCCGGATGGCTACATGTTTTTTCTTCATCCCTTCATCTTATACGAAAAAGGCCATATTTAAAAACCCTTCTGCACTTTTTTCTGCAGATTCATCTGCTTTTTGCAGAATTATTCGTCCTTGGAGATGGCAAACCCGAATGAATCCCTCTCAACAACAGCATTTCTGCCGTTGTTTCTGATCAAGCTCGTCCCTAGGACGCTTCAAATCAAAATAACAAAGACCACCCCTCAAGGTGGCCATTACCTTAATTACCTTAACTTGCATTCTTTCATACTCCGAAGGTCCGACTAATCAGCAGACTTTTCTACCCTTTTTCCACTTTTCTTTTCCTTCTTTACTTCCTTACTTCCTTACTCACTTCCTTACTCACTCACTCACTCACTTACTCACTCACTTACCTACTCCTTCTCATCAGTCTCCCTTCCTTCCCCCACTCACTTACTCCTTCCGATCAACCCTTCTACGCCTTAACGGCCTCAATACGCAGCTCACCGCCATCAGGGTCATCATTCACCTGAATGATGAGCGCGCCGTTTTTTCCGTTGCGTGCCCAGCCGGTCCGGCCCTCTTCCAGCTGCTCCAGACTGATTTCGGCGAGGCCGTCTACAGAAGCTGCAGTGAAGCTCGGGTAGCAGAGCGCAAAGCGCAGCATTTCTCTGCGGGGAGCGTACTCACGGACCGTATAGGTCCAGCCCAGACGCAACTCCCCTTCTTGTCCGGCAGCGTGTACACTGATCTCCGAATAGTGCCCTCTTTTATAGCTGAAGCTATGCCCGTCGTCCTCATAAAGAGTAAAGTCGGCAAAAAATCCGCTGCTCGCCTCCGCACCATACAGATGAAAAATCATGGTCTCCGCTGTATCCTCCAGCGCATACTGCTTAAGCGGGCCTTCGGCGACAAAGGTTCCCGCCTTGACGTACATCGGCATAATCCGCAGCGGTGCAGCAGCCAGAATGTGGTGTCCTCTTTCGTGAACCTCTCCATCCCAATAGTCAATCCACTGCCCCTCCGGCAGGTAGACGGAACGATGGTCCGTATCCGGGCGGTACACGGGAGCAATCAGCACGTTTTCCCCCAGCAGGAACTGGTCGCACAGATTCGTAACATGCGGGTCGCGCGGATATTCCAGGATCAGCGGGCGGATCACGGGCAGTCCCGTCATCTCAGCCTCATGGAAAAGATTATATAAATGCGGCATCCAGCGATAGCGCAGACCAATGAACTCCCGCAGAATTGCCTCTACCTCTTCCCCGAAGGACCAGGGCTCCTGGCGCAGTGTCCCGATGGAAGAATGATTGCGGCAATACGGGAAAAAGACACCCATCTGCGTCCAGCGCACCAGCAGTTGGGCAGAGGTGTGGTGGGCGAACCCGCCGATATCCGGCCCTGCGAACGCGAGACCGGACAGGCCCATATTGAGGACCATCGGCATAGCCATCGCCATATGCTCCCAGAAGCTGCGGTTATCCCCGGTCCATACGGCGGCATAACGCTGAATCCCCGCATACCCGGCCCGTGTCAGCACAAAAGGCCGCTCGCCGCCCATATGCTCCGCCAGCCCTTCATACGTCGCCTTGGACATCATCATTCCGTACAGATTGTGGTATTCCTCATGCGTAACCGGGCGGCCATTGTTGAAATGCATCACATCGAGATCCATTGTCTTCGACTCATTGAACACCGCCGGCTCGTTCATGTCATTCCAGATGCCCTGTATGCCTAGGTCGGTATAGTATTTATGCAGATCGCCCCACCATTCGGCAGTCCGGACATCACTGAAGTCGGGGAACGCGCTGATTCCCGGCCAGACTTCCCCGAAGAAGATCTCTCCCTCCAACCGGCGGCAAAAATGCTTCTCCAGCACCCCTTGCTTATACACTTCATAGTTGGGGTCTTTTTTGACGCCAGGGTCTACAATCGGAACAATCCGCACCCCCAGCTCGCGCAGCTCGGCGATCATCTTCTCTGGCTCGGGGAAATTGACCGGATCGAAGGTGAATACGCGGTATTCATCCATATAGTGGATATCCAGATAAATGACATCGCATGGGATGTTCTTTTCACGGAAGGTCCGGGCGAGCTGAAGCACCTCCTGCTGGTTCATGTAGCTATAGCGCGACTGGTGATAGCCGATGGCCCACTTGGGCGGCAGCGCAATCCGTCCGGTCAGGGAGGTGTATCTTTTGACGACATCCTTCATTTCAGGACCGTTGATAAAATAAATATCATAAGCACCGGTAGAGCAGCTGATGGTAAATGCCACCCCGTGGGAGCGCATGTCAAAATCACTCCGGCCCGTATTGTCCAGGAATAAGCCATACGACAGATCGCCGTGCATATGGATAAGAAGCGGAATGGACTCATAGAGAGCTTCTATTTCCGGCAGATGAGGAGCGAATACATCGGTGTTCCAGTTGGTGTAGCGCTCCCCGCGCTTATCGAGGAAGCTTGCCTTCTCACCCAAGCCGTAAAAATGCGAATCCGGCTGCATATCATATTCAGCGTGGCTGGCCCCGCGCGGATTCCAGCTCGTCAGATTCTGCTGCATGATGACCTTCCCGTCCATGTTCTCCACTCGTAGTAGCAGGGAGGTCTTCTCGATGATCAACCGGATCGCACTGGTCGTAAAGGTCAGCTGATCGTCATTTTCCTCTACAGGGAACAAGTGTGGGATACAGCTCTCGGCCAAGACCGCTGCGGTTGTTGTCAGATCAGGCACCTTGTTCCGGATAACCTTCATCCGAAACATTTCGTCATTCAAAAACACAAAAACAATGCCACCGCGTTCCCCACGGACAATGTAAATATTCTCGGAGCGTTCCCAAGTTACAAAGCTTCCGGGTGTGTTCCAAGTCTCTTTCATAACCAGTGGACCCATTTTCTCAGGACGAATCGCCTCACTACTCTCCATCGCTTGCTTTCCCCCTTCGGCTGTTGCGGCTTGTTAATAATACATATTACCCCGCAAGACCGGACTGCTATCCGCAAACTTCATGACCTGCAGGTCATTTTTTTGACAGAGAGAGTCTTATGGTCAGACAAAGCGGGTATATTCTATGTAGGGTCAGCTTCAGGACTATCAATCAAGCTAAGGGAGTGAATGAAGATGAGACGAAATAATCCGTATAAGTGGTGGAATCTGCTATTCTTCCTTGGCGTGCTCGTTGTGAATACACTGTCGGTGACTCTGCCGCTTGGCGGGAACAGCACCGGCGAAATTTCGGACAGATACCATACCTACCTCACACCAGCCGGCTATGCCTTTTCCATCTGGTCGCTGATCTACCTGCTGCTCGCGGGCTTCGTCGTGTATCAATTCCGGCAGGACACCGGGTCACGGGATTCCATACTTTCGATTGGCATTTGGTTTGTACTCAGTTGTATTTTTAATATGGGCTGGCTATTCCTCTGGCATTACCTATATATTGAGCTGTCGCTCGCCGCTATGGTGCTGATGCTGGTCACACTGGTTGTCATCTACCGTAAAACCAGCAGCCCCGCAGACCCCACCTCCGGGGAAAAATGGCTGGTCAAGCTGCCATTCAGCATCTATCTCGGCTGGATTTCAGTAGCGACGATTGTGAATATCAGTGTCGTGCTGGAAAAAAACCACTGGGACGGCTTCGGGTTAAGCGATCCCGCCTGGGCCGTAATTATACTCAGCATCGGCACTTTGCTTGCCGTTGTTGTCAGTTTTCCTTTTCGGGACAGTATTTATCCGCTTGTCTTTATGTGGGCTTACATCGCTATTGCCCTGGAGCACAACGACACCAATAGCGTGTTTATAACCGGTCTGGTGACTGCCTGCTTGCTGCTGCTTTACAGCATTTGGCTGCTGCTGACGCCGCGGCGGAGCAGATACTGATAAGGTCCAGAGGTGTTACCCGCAACTGATCGGCCCACTTTCCACTCCCACCTTCAGAAAAAAAATATCCCTGAGCACTTCTACCAGACAGAAGCGCTCAGGGATATTTCAATTTTCCAGGATTTATTTCTTGCGGGCTACCGCTTCAATCTCTACAAGCCCATCTTTCGGCAGACGTGCTACTTCAACAGCACTGCGGGCCGGATATGGCTCCGTGAAGAAGGTGCTGTACACCTCGTTGACTGCGGCAAAATCGTTCATGTCCTTCAGGTACACCGTTGTCTTCACAACATGTTCGAGGGATGCGCCAGCTTCTTCAAGAATCGCCTTAACATTGCTGAGCGATTGACGGGCCTGCTCCTGTACGCCTTCTGCCAAAGCTCCTGTTTCCGGATTCAGACCCAGCTGGCCGGAAGTGTACACCCAGTTCCCTGCAATAATTGCCTGGCTGTAAGGGCCGATGGCGCCAGGGGCCTTTTCGGTTGCTACCTGTTTTTTACTCATGTTCTCCTCCTGTTTGCTGTACAAGACAGTGAATCCGCTATGTACGTATGATTTATGTCCCATTGTACGTCCTACACCAAGCTTATTGCAAACCCCGGACCTCAACTTTTTCCGATCACATGAATCACTTCGCTGGTGTAGATATGCACGCCCCGGGTGTCTGCTTGGGCAATATTCATCATCGCCCTGGCCACCCTGGCGGCCGGGATCGCCCGGTACTTGGCCGCCCTGCCGACCATGGCAAAATCCAGGGCCTTCATCACCACAGCAGCTGCCCGTTCGCCGGGGCGGGATTCCTCACGATCTCCAAGCAGCAGCGAAGGACGGAACAGATGCAGACCCTGAAAACCAATGGCACCAAGCCCGTCCTCCACTTTTCCTTTGGTACGGGAATAAAAGGCCCGCGATCTGGTGTTCGCCCCCATCGACGAGACCGCCAGAAACTGCTTCACTCCGCATGCTTTGGCCAGTGCGGCGGCAGCAAGCGGATACTCCAGATCCACACGCTCGAACTTCTCCTGCGACCCGGCTTTCTTGATAGTTGTGCCCAGACAGCAGAAGACGGCCGAAGCACCGGCAAATTGCTCCTTATATTGCGCCAGCTGCTCCCAGTCGATGATCACCTGCTTCAGCCTGAGATGCTGGAGCTTCATCGGATGGCGCACCAGCACACGCACCTCCTCCCAGTCCCCATTCAGCAGATCCTCAGTAAGCGCACTGCCTACAAGGCCAGTGGCCCCCAGCACTACCGCAATTCTTGTCATTGAACGGTCTCCCTTCCCGAAGTGAGAGGAAGGCATGACCTTCCTCTATATCAATCCTTCAGAATGCGCCGGCCCAGCAGCAGTGCAAGAGCCAGCATCAGCGTCCCCACAATAAGCTGCATCCCGTATACCTGTGTCCAGTGCGGCCATTCATGTATCCATTCATAGATCTGTCCGCCGATCAGCGGCCCAAAAAACGCAGCAAGTCCCGTCAGCGCTGCATACATCGCCATGTACATCGGCCGTTCCTTTTTCGGCGTATCGCCAATAATGAAGTTGAACGCCAACTGGTTAAAGCCCCCCACTCCCATGCCGAACACGATATGGGCTGCGAACAGCACCAGCAGCATTGGCATTATGGAGAGCAGCCCCCAGAGCAGGGAAGAGGCCGCGATAATCGGCAGTGTCCAGAGCAGCAGCCGCTTATTGCTGTATTTAGCGTTCAGATTCCCCCACACATAGAAGCTTGCCATCATAAAAATCGTCTGCGATACATTCAGCAGGGACAAGGTCTCGTAATTGATATGCAGCAGCTGCAGCATAACATAGGAGTAAAGCGGCACCGTGAGGTTCTGAAGCAGCAGCCACGCAGACAGAAACAGTGTTGATTTCATAAACAGCGTATCGCGAAGCGGTTTCTTAAGCATCGGCAGGAAATCCTTCTCTTCCGATTTCTCAAACGGCACATCCGGATAGAAGAAGAACACGATGATATTGGATATGGAAAAGATCCAGACCACAATATACAGAATCAGAAACCCGTGCCCTCCCGGATAGCGGTCAAGCACAATGCCGCCTCCATACATCACAAGGCTTCCCAGGGCATTCAGAAAGGTATTGCGGATTCCAAAATACCGGCCCCGTACCCGCGCAGGAACCAGGTCGCTGATCACCGAGCTCCACAGCACGCCACCCGCCGTATTGGCAATAAAAGCGATCGTATACAAAATGATAAATGCAGTAACCCAATGCTCTTTTGGAAAAATAAACGGAACCAGCCCGGTCGAACCCCACAGCAGCCTGTGCAGGCCGATAAACGTCACCATGGCCCATTTGCGGCTTGGCAGCTTTTGAATCAGAAAAGCCACACCAATCTGCGCAACATTAACCAGCGTCGTAAGTGCTATTACAAAACCGATCTGGCTGGAGCTGGCTCCTAAATATAACAGAAAGCCTGTCAGGAACTGCCCTTGGAGCAGCACCTGAAATATCGTTGATGGAATCCCCTCAAACGTAGCGATCTGCAGATTCTTGCGGTGTACTGAGGCTTTGCGTAGACCTTTGGAGCCGGTGCCGCCAAGCCTGTTTCTCATGATGTTCATGGGGGGGAATAACACTCCTTTGATGCGGCTTTTGCTTCATTCTACTCCGCACCAAGTTCCTGTCAATACGCCAAAATCACAAATTAAGTTGGATTTCTGCGCACCTTCATGCCCCATAGATCTTATAGCGGCAAATAGAGGGAAAACAGACTCCCCTTCCCCTCCTTGCTGGATAGCGTAATGTGACCGCCCAGCAGCTTGGCCAGGTCACTGCTGATCGACAGACCGAGCCCCGTACCTCCATACTTGCGGCTGATGCTGCTGTCCGCCTGCTGAAAAGCCTCAAAAATGACCGTATGCTTATCGGCGGCAATTCCAATGCCGCTATCCTGCACCTCAAAGACCACCCAGCGCTTCCGCGCTGCGCCTTCTGACTTCTCAACCATCCGGACATTTAGTGAGACAAAGCCGTTCATAGTAAATTTAAAGGCATTGGAAAGCAGATTGCGGAGAATCTGCTGCACCCGCTGGGGATCGGAATGAATCACCTGCGGCACATCCTCGCTCAGTGTAATATTGAAATCCAGCCCCTTCTGTTTGGCCACCACCGTAAACTGCAGCGCCAGCAATTCTGGAATCTCACTGACATTGAGCTCTTCGCGGACCACATCCAGCTTGCCCGCTTCTACCTTGGACAGATCAAGAATATCATTGATGAGCGACAGCAGATCACCGCCGGACCGGTGGATAATCGCACCATATTCGGTGATTTCCTCCCTGCTGAGTTCCTCATCGTTTTCTTCAATAATCTGCGACAAATTAATAATGCTGTTCAGCGGAGTTCTCAGCTCATGCGACATATTGGCCAAAAACTCCGATTTGAACTGGGAGGCCATCATCAGCTGCTTCGCCCGCTCCTCCAGTACAATCTTATTCTTATGCAGCTCCTCAGCTTGTGCAGAGAGCAGGTTATTCGCCCTCACTACCTGGCCAGTACGCTGCAGATCAAGCTGGAAATCACGGATAATCAGCGCAAACAGTATGCTGAGAGCCAGTCCGGCAGGCAGCGTGATGGGCAAGATTCCCGTTATGTACACCCGATCGGGGATGACTCCAAAAACAGTGATATTCACCGCGTTCATCAGATTCACAGCCATAATAACAATGAGGCCCTTAACCATGATCGTGGCCGTGGTACGGCGTACCCAGAAGCTGAGCCCGGCACACACGAATCCCAGTATCGCTAAATTAAGCACACCTGCCACAGCTGCCTCATTTATTCCGAAGGTGAGACGGGTCAGACCTATGCCAACTCCGATGATGATTAGAATGAAGGGCTGAGGGAATGCGAGGGTGGAAATAATCAGCGGCACAAATCTCAGATCGAAGATTACATGCTCATCCAGCCTGTACCCAAATAGTATAGTGATCCAGCCGGCAAAAATGGAAAGCACAACCCAGCTTGCCAGTTTAACAGGTTCCGGAACATAGGTAATGGTATGTTTGTATATTAAATTCGCCAGATAAGCGACAGTAATAAGCAGAGCCGTATTCATGAAAAAAATCTTCAGGTATTCCATAGCATCACTCCTTCAATGGTTACAAAAATGTAATCCTTATGATTCATAGTACCATAATAGTAGAACCAATACATGGAATAACAGTCCTAAAAACCACTTCCAATCTTAGCTAACGCTTGCAGAAAGGTGATACGTCGGCACCCTTCACAAGGTAGCCGTCCCCCTTGCCTGATTGCCAGTTGGCGTTCAGCCTCACCCAGAATGCATCCGCTATGGATTTCCGTGCCTGGAACCAAAGGGTTGCGGCGAGCCATGCAGCCTCATCATAGCACATACGTTCGCTTGTTTACATATAAAATTCCTGAATTTTTTCCTAATAAAGGTAATATAGAAGGGATAGGCCGTCCGACTTCCCATATAAGCCATGAGAACTATCCGCTCCTCTGTTGCATGTCTTTTTAGCAGAAGAAGAGCGCAAATCAGATTCGATTTGCGCTCTTCTTCTGCTGCGGAAACCAGGGCCTTACAGGGCTCCAGCGCCTTTTACCGCTCCTGTCTCCACGCTGTTCGTGCAACACCATTACAGGCTCCTCTTTCAAGTCACATTCCTCAGGTGTCCATGTCTCTACATCCGGCAGCATATAGTACCGGGGGTGAAAGGTGCAGAGCATCTCTCCCTGCTGTGTAAGTACCCGGTCAGCGTGTATCTCGATAATTCTTCCGGTTACGACATGGGATTTATACATAGACATCGCCTCTTCCTGCATATGTGACTATCCTGTTTCCGGGGTTGCATTTATTATATTAGTGGCGGATGGACTGCTCCCAATTACGGTATTCCGCTTCCGCATCATCTTTGGTATGGCCGTAACGCTCCTGAAGCTTGCCCACCAGTTTATCCTTCTCGCCGTCAATGACATCCAGATCATCATCTGTCAGCTGTCCCCACTGCTTCTTGGCTTCGCCTTTAAGCTGCATCCATTTTCCTTTGATAACATTGCTATCCATACATGCTCATCTCCTTAGGTGTCTTATCAAGTATGACCAGAGGCTCATGTCTCAAGCAGGAACGGCTAAGCCGTCCTATAAAGGAGCCTATGCTCCGAGCAGAGATACCCCGTCTTGCTTGCAGGTATCCGTTTCTGCGAGAAATATAAGGATGATTGATGTGTGAAACCAATGAATCCTTATATTTAAAAAGACATTACCCCTGATCCTTAAAATTGAATCGAATTCCGTCCGGGAAAAGAACAGCCAGTTCCGTCGTTTTTTGTCACATAATAGTCTCTTTAAGATTGAAACTATGTATATCTATATATTTTAAAATTTGATATAATTCAGGTGTTAATAAAATAGTTTATCTTTAAGTGATTATTTTCACATGTATAACGTCTTAGTTGTGCTAGAATGCCATCGAAGATGAAACGAGATGATTAAATTTTTTTCTAATGTTTGCCGATATATGTCATGTACCTGCTACAAAAAGGGACTTAAGACCGATTCAAAAGTGACAAATGTCATTTATAAAGTGATTTTTAT
>RCUU01000621.1_pt1 | contig 19072 bp, 18 predicted proteins | sample 2166211 | NCBI WGS metagenome assembly RCUU01 (sample SAMN09932620, study PRJNA488358) | compost metagenome | feature: garden; material: soil; isolation source: compost soil in phenylacetic acid-enriched culture | place: Germany: Experimental Botanical Garden Goettingen | collected 2016-01-27
ACGACGCCATGGAAGTGCAGGGCGCCAATGACCGCAAGCAGCTTTCCGAACTTGAGCGGCATTATCAATTGCGCGCCGGTCGTCGTTTGATGGCTCAAGGTGTGACGCTGCGCGACCCGGCACGATTCGACGTGCGCGGAGACGTGACCGTGGGCCGCGACGTGCTGATCGACATCAACGTGATCCTTGAAGGCAAAGTGGTCATTGAGGATGACGTGGTGATCGGCCCGAACTGCGTGATCAAGGACAGCACCCTGCGCAAGGGCGTCGTGATCAAGGCGAACAGCCACATCGAAGGTGCGATCATGGGTGAGGGCAGTGATGCCGGCCCCTTCGCTCGCCTGCGCCCGGGCAGTGTGCTGGAGGCGCGCGCGCATGTGGGTAACTTTGTCGAACTGAAGAATGCGCACCTGGGTGAAGGCGCCAAGGCCGGTCACCTGTCGTACCTGGGCGATGCCGAGATCGGTGCGCGCACCAACATCGGCGCCGGTACCATCACCTGTAACTACGATGGAGCGAACAAATTCAAGACAGTGCTAGGTGAAGATGTCTTTATCGGTTCGAACAATTCACTGGTTGCACCTGTGGATATCCTGGCTGGGGCAACCACAGCCGCAGGCTCGACCATCACTCAAGAAGTGCCGGCTGGTCAGCTGGCGATAGGTCGAGCACGACAGAAAAATATCGAAGGTTGGAAACGTCCGGAAAAAATAAAGAAATCCTGACGGTTATCCACAAGAGATAATGAGAGCTGGCTGTGCTGTGCATAAGTCAGCTCTTTTTGTTTCTGCTGAAAATCGCCTGGGTTGTGGATAAAGGTCTCCTGTAATTTTATCCACAAGTCGATTCGATTCGACTTGACGTAGCCGCTTCCATGAGCTTTGATTGCCTTCGTTATCTTTCGAAACGAAACTTAAGGCATCATGTCGAAACGAAATACGCCTCAACGCCGCCACAACATCCTCGCACTGCTTAATGAGCAGGGAGAGGTCAGTGTGGATGAACTGGCTAAACGTTTCGAAACTTCCGAAGTCACCATTCGCAAGGATCTGGCCGCGCTGGAAGCCAACGGCCTATTGTTGCGGCGCTATGGTGGTGCGATCACCATGCCGCAGGAACTGATCAGCGACAATGGGCAACCGGTGTCCCGTTACAAGCAGGCTATCGCACGCGCAGCAGTCGCACGCATTCGCGAACATGCCCGGATCATCATCGATAGCGGAAGTACGACCGCTGCCATGATCCCGGAACTGGGCCAGCAGCCTGGGCTGGTGGTCATGACCAACTCGCTGCATGTTGCCAGGGCCTTGACTGAGCTCGAGCATGAGCCGGTGCTGTTGATGACCGGAGGGACGTGGGATCCGCACTCCGAGTCATTTCAAGGCCAGGTAGCGGAGCAGGTGCTTCGTTCCTACGATTTCGATCAGTTGTTCATCGGTGCCGATGGCATTGATCTGATTCGTGGGACCACGACCTTCAATGAGTTGCTGGGCTTGAGCCGTGTGATGGCCGAAGTTGCCCGGGAAGTGATTGTAATGGTCGAGTCAGACAAGATCGGCCGCAAGATACCCAACGTCGAACTGCCCTGGAGCAGTGTAAACACCCTGATTACCGATGAACGCCTGCCGCTTGAGGCACGCGAACAGATTGAAGCCCGCGGCATAACCCTGATTTGTGCCGCTGTCAGCTAGGAGAAGAATATGTGTGGGATCGTTGGTGCAGTTGCTGAGCGCAACATCACAGCCATTTTAATCGAAGGCCTCAAGCGCCTGGAATACCGCGGCTACGACAGCGCCGGGCTCGCCGTCGTCACTCAAGCCGGAGCGCTGGAGCGTCGTCGTCGTATCGGTAAGGTCAGCGAATTGGAAGCGGCTGTCGCAGCCGAACCGATCGTCGGCCAGTTGGGTATTGCCCACACCCGTTGGGCCACCCATGGGGCGCCGAGCGAGGAAAACGCCCACCCGCACTTTTCCGGCGCGCAAGTGGCGGTGGTGCACAACGGCATTATCGAAAACCACGAGGTACTGCGTGAGCGCCTCAAAGGCCTGGGTTATGTGTTTACCTCCCAGACCGATACCGAAGTCATCGTCCACCTGCTGCATCACACGCTGAAGTCGCAACCGGACCTGGCCGAGGCCCTGAAACTGGCGGTCAAGGAACTGCATGGTGCCTATGGCCTGGCAGTCATCAGCCTGGCCCAGCCAGATCGATTGCTGGCGGCACGCAGCGGTAGCCCGCTGGTCATTGGCCTGGGGCTCGGCGAGAACTTCCTGGCCTCCGACCAGTTGGCCCTGCGCCAGGTAACCGACCGCTTCATGTACCTGGAAGAAGGTGACATCGCTGAAATCCGCCGCGACCAGGTCAACATCTGGGACATCAACGGCAAATCGGTCGAGCGTGAAACCGTTCAGTATCACGAAGGTGCCGAGGCTGCCGACAAGGGCGAATATCGTCACTTCATGCTCAAGGAAATCCATGAGCAGCCCTCTGTAGTCCAGCGGACCCTCGAAGGCCGTCTGGCCCAGAACCATGTGTTGGTGCAGGCCTTTGGCCCCCAAGCAGCCGAGCTGTTCGCCAAGGTTCGCAATGTGCAGATCGTTGCCTGCGGCACCAGCTACCATGCCGGCATGGTTGCCCGTTACTGGCTCGAAGGGCTGGCCGGTATTCCTTGCCAGGTCGAAGTCGCCAGCGAATTCCGCTACCGCAAGGTTGTGGTGCAGCCCGATACGCTGTTCGTATCCATCTCGCAATCGGGCGAAACGGCCGATACCCTGGCCGCCTTGCGTAACGCCAAGGAGCTGGGCTTCCTCGCCAGCCTGGCCATCTGCAACGTCGGCATCAGCTCGCTGGTGCGTGAATCGGACCTGACCCTGCTGACCCAGGCCGGGCCGGAAATCGGCGTGGCATCGACCAAGGCGTTCACGACCCAATTGGTTGGCCTGATGTTGTTGACCCTGTCCCTGGGTCAAGTGCGGGGCACCCTGGAAGAAGGTGTCGAAGCCGAGTTGGTGGAAGAACTGCGTCGTTTGCCAACCCGCCTGGGCGAAGCCCTGGCCATGGACGCCACCGTGGAAAAGGTCGCCGAACTGTTCACCGACAAGCATCACACCTTGTTCCTGGGCCGCGGCGCGCAGTTCCCGGTAGCGATGGAAGGGGCACTCAAGCTCAAGGAAATCTCTTACATCCATGCCGAGGCTTACCCAGCAGGTGAGCTCAAGCACGGCCCGCTGGCGCTGGTCGATAACGACATGCCAGTAGTGACTGTCGCGCCGAACAACGAATTGCTCGAGAAGCTCAAATCCAACCTGCAGGAAGTGCGTGCTCGCGGCGGTGAACTGATTGTGTTCGCAGACACCAATGCCAACATGAGCAATGGCCCGGGCACTCACGTGATCAACATGCCGCACATCATCGATGCGCTGGCGCCGATCCTGTACACCATACCGCTACAACTGCTGTCGTATTACGTGGCGGTGTTGAAGGGTACCGACGTCGATCAGCCACGAAACCTGGCCAAGTCGGTAACGGTGGAGTGATCTTCATCGGGTTCTGAGCCTACGAATAAGCCCTTGATACCAAGGGCTTTTTTTTGTTGGCCGTTCACTCGATGAGTTGCCGCCGACGAGCCAGCGGCGCCATGGCAAACCAGCGCTGGCAAGCGCGGTTGAATACGCTTTGCTCGCTGTAGCCCAGCAACCCGGCAACCTGCGACATCGGCATGTGCCGCTCAGCCAGGTAATGGTCGGCGCGTTCGCGGCGGATGTGCTCGACGATCTCGTCGAAGCTGCGTCCCTGGTCGGCCAGGCGTCGTTGCAACATGCGCGTGTGCATCCCCAATTGCTCGGCAATCAACGGCAGTCGACAGCGTTGGATCGGCAGCATGCGCAAAACCAGGCGTTCGACCTGGTCGACCACATCCGACGTCCCCCGCAAGTTGAACTGATTGAAATACTGCTCCAGTGCGTGATGAAGGTAGGGCGCCTGTTGCTCGATGTGATGGTTCAGCTGATCGTCGTTCAAAACCAGGGCATTACAGGGTTGGCCGGTGTAAACGTGCGTTTTGAAATAACGCCGGCAAGCGGCCATTGCCAGGGGGTCGATGGCACAAAACTCGACGGACTGGGCGACAAAGTTGTCGCCGTACAGCAGCTTCATGCCGTTATGCGCGACACCCATCGCCAGTGCCACCATCTGGCGTCTGGGAGTCGTTCCTTCGAGGCGGACATCGATCAGAAAACGTGGCGTCCGCGCCTCGCTGAGGTCGAGGTCCAGATGGATTCCAGGGCTGTGATAGCCAATGAAGCGGGTAATTTGCCCCAGTGCCTGGCCGGCCGTAACGCAGGTTCGCGCAATGGCGGCGATCGGCCCCAGCACATGCAGGTCCTGGTACTCGGCCATGCGCAGGCCGAAATCAGGGCAATCGAGCTCTCGCGCCGCAAATTCCAGAAGTTCGACCAACGACCGCAGTGGCACCCGCGCATCTTCCTCCATCAGCAAGTGCGGATGGATGCGAAAGCGCTCGAGCATCGGGTCGGCCTGGCCACCGAGCTGGTTGACGACTTCACGGAACCCCGTGAATGAAGTTGTTCTTATTAGAGAAGTCATGTCGTCAAAGATCAAATAAACAGCATGACAGGTCAATAATTTTTCGTTGCTTGCGCCCAAGATTGCCATCCCGGGTACTCAGCGCTGCCTCTGCGTGATGTCGCCCTCCACGTTCCCCTGGAGTCTTCCGTGATGGTTTTCGATTACGTAATTATCGGTGCAGGTTCTGCAGGCTGCGTATTGGCCAACCGGCTGAGTGCCAACCCTGAGGTTACTGTGTGCTTGCTTGAGGCGGGCCCGGAAGACCGCTCGCCGCTGATCCATGCCCCGGTCGGGGTCGCTGCCATCCTGCCCAGCCGACATGTGAACTGGGCGTTCAAGACGGTGCCGCAACGCGGCCTGAAAGGGCGCATCGGCTATCAGCCGCGTGGCAAGGTGTTGGGGGGCAGCAGCTCGATCAATGGCATGATTTACATTCGTGGCCATCACACCGATTTCGATGACTGGCATGCCCTGGGCAATCCGGGATGGTCATATGCCGACGTACTGCCATTCTTTCGCAAGAGTGAAATGTACCACCGGGGCGCCGACAGCTTCCACGGGGGGGAGGGCGAACTCTATGTCGGCAAGAACGCTGCCCATCCGGCAACCCAAGCCTTCATCGATTCCGCGAAATTGGCGGGGCATTGTCATAACCCGGACTTCAATGGCGCCGAACAGGAAGGCGTTGGCCAGTACGACGTGACTATCCGTGACGGTCGTCGCTGGAGCACGGCCACTGCCTTTCTCAAGCCTATCCGACATACCCGCAAGAACCTCACGGTACTGACCTCGGCCAATGCCGAGCGCATCCTGCTCGAGGGCAAGAAAGCCGTGGGCGTGGAGCTGCGTAGTAAAGGCAAGCGACAGATCGTCTCGGCGCGCAAGGAAGTGTTGCTCAGCGCCGGTGCATTCGGCAGCCCGCATTTGCTGATGTTGTCAGGGATTGGTCTGCAGGCAGAGCTCAAGCCCCAAGGCATCCCCGTACACCACGAACTTCCCGGTGTCGGGCAAAACCTGCAAGATCACCCGGACGTGGTGCTCTGCTACAAAAGCCAGGACACCTCGTTGCTTGGCGTTTCCGTACGCGGCAGCGTGAGGATGGGCAAGGCACTCATGGACTACGTGCGCCATCGACGCGGCCCCTTTGTCAGTAACATCGGTGAGGGCGGAGGGTTCCTGAAAACAGACGCCAGTCTGGCCCGCCCGGACATCCAGCTGCATTCGGTGATCGCCATGGTCGACGACCATAACCGCAAGCTTCACTGGGGGCACGGTTTCAGTTGCCACGTCTGTGTGTTGCGACCCAAGAGTATCGGTAGTGTCGGCTTGCAGTCGAACGACCCGAATGCGCCTCCGCGCATCGACCCGAACATCCTGGGGCATGACGATGACGTCCAGACCCTGCTCAAGGGCTACCGCATGACCCGCGAGATCGTGAAGCAAGCGCCGATGGCACGCTTCGGCCTGAAAGAGCTCTACAGCGAGGGGTTGTACGGGGACGAACAGTTGATCGAAGTGCTGCGTCAACGCACCGACACCATCTACCACCCGGTTGGCACCTGCAAGATGGGCAGTGATGAAATGGCGGTGGTGGACAGCCAGCTACGCGTGCATGGTATCGAGGGGTTACGTGTGGTGGACGCCTCGATCATGCCGACACTGGTCGGTGGCAACACCAATGCCGCTTCAATCATGATCGCCGAACGCGCTGCCGAGTGGTTGGGTGCAACAGCCAACTAACGGCCGAATTGAACATGGATGTTTTGGTGCCGACAAGGTTTGAGCGGCACTTCGGCGGCGTGAAATTCAAAGGCGTTGGAAGAGCGCCAGGCGCATGGAAAAACCTATCAGCAAACCGCCGAATACCCATTGTTGGATTTTTTGCGCACTTGGATTGCGCGCCAGCCAGCGGCCCAGGTAACTACCGCTGATGGCGTAGACGCTATCAAACAATAAGCCAACGATCACAAGCACGGTACCCAGCAGGGCAAACTGGGCACCAACGGCCGCACGTTCAGGGGCGATGAATTGCGGTAACAATACCGAGCAGAACAGCAAGGCCTTGGGGTTGAGCAGGTTGGTCAGCAAGCCCTTCTGGATAGCCTTGCGCCAGACCAGGCGCGTTTGCGCGCTAGAACTGTCCAGGCCGGTGAGCACGCCGGGCTTGAGAAGCCTGATGCCTAACCAGAACAAGTAAGCCGCGCCCAGCAAGCGCACCGCATCGAACGTCCAGGGCGCGATCCTGAACAAAGCGGCCAAGCCCACGGCGGCCAGCACCACATGGCAAGTTCGTGCCAGCGCCAGGCCCAAGGCGGTTGCCAAGGCCAGGTTGCGACCCTGGCTGGCGCCGGTCTGCAGCAGCAGGATCATGTCGGGGCCAGGGAGTAGGTACACAACCGCCAAGGCGATCAGATACACAGCCATGTCCGCCATTTCACGTGCTCCTGTCTTTACGGGATGTACAAGAGTTTATGGCTAGAGAGCAGGGCAGGTGGTTGCGTATTGCATTCGTGCTGGGGACACTATTGGTAGAATCTGCCAACCATCCTTACTGGGCAATGCACTTATGCCAAAAATAAAACTGGATGCCTATGACCGTCGCATACTGGCAGCCTTGCAGCGCGACGGCCGGTTGACCAACGTGCAATTGGCCGACGAGATCGGCCTCTCGGCCTCGCCATGCCTGCGGCGTGTACGCAACCTTGAGGAAGCCGGGGTGATCCGTGGTTATCAAGCGCAACTGGACCCGGATGAAATTGGCCTGGGGCTGACGGTTTTTGTCGGCGTCAAGGTCGAGCGGCATCATGAGACGGAAGCCGAGGCCTTCCGGCAATCGGTACTGGCCTTGCCGGAAGTCATCTCGGCTTTCCTGGTCTCGGGCGAATCAGATTTTTTGCTGCACGTGGTGGTTCCTGACCTCCGAGGTTACGAGCGGTTCCTTACCGGAACCCTGCTGAAGCTACCCGGTGTCAGCGATATTCGCAGTAACTTCGCCATTCAAACCGTGAAGGCGACCGCGCCTTTGCCGCTTCATCACTTGCCTGGCTAAACCTGCACGGCCTGCTTGCCCGGAAAAAGAGAAAAATCACTCTGGGCTGTAACGCCAGCTATCGAGCTCAATCTAGTGCTGCGTCAGGGCGGGAAATACGTCTCGCCAGACTCCATTAAGTACGTGAGGATTAAACAATGAGCATGAAATCCATAGCTGCAGGTACCGCCCTGGCTCTGTCCGCTGCTGGTCTGTTCGCTGGTGTCGTCGCTCCGGCTTCTGCTGCTGATGGTGCAACCAACATTCATTGCTACGGCGTCACTTCATGCAAAGGCATGAATGACTGCAAAACCGCCAGCAATGCCTGCAAGGGCCAGGGTGAATGCAAAGGTCATGGCTTCAAGGCCATGACCGCGGATGCGTGCATGAAAGCAGGTGGAAAGGTCGGCGAATAACACGGCCGTTTGCCGTGCTGGAGTGGCTGCCGGTCACTCCAGCCTTCCTGCCACCGAAATCGCCACTGGAGTTAAAAATGCATTCCAGCCCTATGAATTTGGGTTTCGGATTGGGTTTGCGCAGCACCTATTACGATCAGATTCTTGAGCAATCCCCAGCCGTGGATTGGTTCGAGATCCTCTCCGAAAACTACCTGGTGAAAGGCGGCAAGGCGCTTTATTACCTGGATGCCTTTGCTGAACGTTACCCCTTGGTGATGCATGGTGTTTCCCTTTCTATCGGTGGGCCCCATGCGCTGGATCGGGGCTATTTGTGCCAGCTGGCGCGCCTGGCCGATCGGGTTCGGCCTGCCTGGGTTTCGGATCACTTGTGCTGGAGCAGGGGGAGCGCGCATCAGCTGCATGACCTGCTTCCGTTACCATTTACCGACGAAAGTCTTGCCCATGTCGCTGAGCGGGTAGAGCAGGTTCAAGACGTGTTGCAACGTCCACTGGTGCTGGAGAATGTCTCAAGCTACGTTCAGGGAGCCAACGACACATTCAGCGAGTGGGAGTTTCTCGCGCAATTGAGCCTGCGCACGGGTTGCGAGCTGTTGCTGGATATCAACAATGTCTATGTCAGTGCGCGCAATCACGGTTTTGATCCTTGGGCGTTTATCAGTGGCTTGCCTTCCGAAAGCGTTCGCCAGGTGCATTTGGCCGGGCACACGGACTATGGCGACTATGTGATCGATACACATGATCACCCGGTGTGTGATGCGGTCTGGGCGCTCTACGAGCGCACCGTGGAGCATCTGGGTCCGGTCGCTACCCTGCTTGAACGCGACGATCACTTCCCTGCGCTGGAAGAGTTGCTGCAAGAGTTGGGTCACGCGCGGCTGGTGGCATCCCGAGCACTGATTTCACGTGAGCAAGCATGAGACTCATTGACTGGCAGTTAGCATTCGAAGCCTACGTCTTGGGTGATAGCCCTATTGCCGAAACGGTACTTCAAGAAAGCTTGGCGGGCGGCCCAACCTTATCGGTTGCCAAAGGGTTGAACATCTACCACCACGCCTATCGAGCCCGGCTGCACGAAGTGCTTGCCGAAGATTTTCCAGTGACGGCTCAGTGGCTAGGCGAGCACCGGTTTAGCGAACTCGCCGAGGGCTATCTGCGAGCCCACCCCTCCCAGCACTTCAGCCTGCGCTGGCTCGGGCAACACCTGGCGTCTTTCGTTGCGCACGATCGTGCTTTGGCAGAGCTCGTACGGTTGGAATGGGCGTTTACCCTGGCGTTCGACGGGGCACCAGGAGCACCTCTAACCGTGGAGGGTATGGCTGGTATGGCTGCCGAGGAGTGGCCTGTATTGAAGGTGCAGTTGCTGCCTTGCGTGCAATGGCTTGAGTTTCACCACAACACCTTGGCCGTATGGCGCGCTGCCAAGGACGAGTTCTCCTTTCCCGCCAGCCAATGCGTGGTGGGCGAAATGAACTGCATTGTTTGGCGAGCTGAATTGAATTGCCACTACCGCTCACTGGAAGCTGCTGAAGCTCAAGCGCTGCGAGGTATGGTGCTGAACGGCTGGAGCTTTGCCGAATTGTGCCTGCAATTGGCAGAAACCCAAGGTGCGAACGCGCCTTTGCAAGCGGCAACATGGTTGAAACAGTGGATTTCAGACCGTGTGCTAATGCGAAAGTTCGAGTGAACTAGACTATGGAATTAATAAGGCGGAACTCCTGATTCATAGGCTACCCTTTTTTTAGAGACGTCTGAAAGAGGGGGTTCTCCTATGCTCGCGCAACTTCCACCGGCCCTGCGGAAACTTCAATTACCACTTCGATTGAGACTTTGGGACGGCCATGAACTAAACCTCGGGCCAGCGCCAAGCGTAACTATCGTGGTGAAGGATCCCAAGCTGGTTGCCCACTTTACCCATCCCAGCCTCGGTCTTTTGGGCAGTGCCTTTGTCGAAGGAAGGCTTGAGTTGGAAGGCTCGATCAAAGAAGTTGTGCGGATTTGTGATGAGTTGAGCATGGCGCTGGTGGGTGATGACGAAAGCAACCTTCCGCTGCGCGAGGTCCATGACCAGGCGACCGACGCCCAAGCTATTTCCTACCACTACGATCTTTCCAACGAGTTCTACCAGCTCTGGCTTGACCAGGACATGGCTTACTCGTGCGCCTATTTCAAAACGGGTAAGGAAAGCCTGGAGATAGCCCAGCACCAGAAGTTCGACCACCTGTGTCGCAAGTTGCGATTGCAAGCCGGCGACTACCTGTTGGATGTCGGCTGTGGCTGGGCTGGCCTGGCCCGTTATGCCGCCCGGCACTTCGGCGCAAAAGTATTGGGTATTACCCTGAGCAAAGAGCAGTTGAAACTGGGACGTGCGCGCGTCAAGGCAGATGGCTTGGAAAACCTGGTGGAACTCCAGCTGCTCGACTATCGAGAACTGCCCCAGGATGGCCGCTTTGACAAAGTGGTCAGCGTTGGCATGTTCGAACACGTTGGCCATGCCAATCTGCAGCTGTATTGCCAACGCTTGTTTGCAGCAGTGCGAGAGGGTGGCCTGGTGATGAACCATGGTATTACGGCCAAGCATATCGACGGTCGCCCGGTAGGCCGCGGTGCTGGAGAGTTCATTGGACGCTATGTATTCCCCAATGGCGAGCTGCCGCATCTGTCCATGATGGCGGCGCGCATCAGTGAAGCCGGGTTGGAAGTGGTCGACGTGGAAAGTCTGAGATTGCATTACGCCAAGACCTTGCAGCATTGGAGCGACCGCCTGGAAAGTAACCTGGACAAGGCTGCTCAACTGGTCCCCGAACAAGCCTTGCGTATCTGGCGGCTTTACCTGGCGGGTTGCTCTTATGCATTTAGCAGAGGCTGGATCAACCTGCATCAGATACTGGCGGTCAAACCCTTTGTCGATGGCAGCCATGACCTGCCCTGGACACGCGAAGACCTATACCGCTAGGCAAACGCGGGCGAGTGCCCATCCTAGAGGATGGGCGAAATCAGCCTGGCGATGCGCATACCCAACTGTTGTAGCCGATGGGTTTCCTTGCTGTGTTCCCGCGTCATTTCCTGCGCTTGGGCGAAGTCATCAATCAACATGGATTCCACTTCACTGGCGAATGCCTCATCCACTGTCAGCAGCATGATTTCGAAATTGAGGCGGAACGAACGATTGTCCAGATTGGCGCTGCCGATGGCGCTGATCTCATTATCGATCAGCACCACCTTCTGGTGCATGAACCCCGGGGTGTAGCGAAATACCCGCACACCGGCGCGGACTGCCTCGAAGGCGAACAGGCTGGAGGCTGCGTAGACGACTCTGTGATCAGGGCGTGAAGGAAGCAGAATTCGCACATCCACACCGCGCATGACTGCCAAGCGCAGTGCTGCAGAAACGGCCTCGTCGGGGATGAAGTAGGGGCTGGTTATCCATACCCGCTCATTGGCAGCATGGATGGCTTCGACGAAAAACAGTGAGCAGGTTTCCTGAGGGTCGGCGGGGCCGGTGGCCAGAAATTGGCAGAGCACACCTTGGTCTGGATAGGAGTCAGGCAAGCGTAAAGGGGGCAGCTTCCTCGATGCCCAGAACCAGTCCTCGGCAAATGATTCCTGCAAGCAGGCAATGACTGGCCCACGGATTTGAATGTGGGTATCTCGCCAGGGTGACAGCCGCACATTTCCCCCGAGGTATTCGTCACCGACATTGTGGCCACCAATGAATCCTGTCATGCCATCGACAACCACGATCTTGCGGTGGTTGCGGAAATTGATCTGGAAGCGGTTGAGCCACCCTCGGCGAGTAGCGAATGCCCGTATATGCACACCCGCCTGCCGAAGGGTTTCGCTGTAATGGTGGGGCAATGCGTGGCTGCCGATCCTGTCGTAAAGCACATAGACCTGAATGCCCTGCGCCGCTTTTTCCAGGAGCAAGCGTTGCAACTGTCGACCGATCACATCGTCATGAATGATGAAAAACTGGATGAGGACAGTATCTCGCGCCTGACGGATGGCCTCGAAGATGGCATCAAAGGTCGCCTGGCCATTGACCAGCAAGTGCACTTCGTTGTTGGCCAGGCAGGGCATGCGACCCAACTTGGGCATGGCCCGTAACGAGGCATAGGAGGCGGAGTTTCTTGCGGTCAATGCTTCCTCGACCCAGGGGCGCCAGTTCAAGTTGGCGATCGCCACATGCATTTCCTGGTTGGCCTGGCGACGGGCTGTAATGTAGGCGTCGAAACTGCGGCGGCCAAAAACCAGGTAGGGAATGAGGGTGAGGAAGGGAATGAACAGCAACGACAGTGCCCAGGCAATTGCCCCTTGAGCGGTGCGTACGGTCAACACAGCATGGAGAGCGGCGATCACCCCAAGCAGTTGAACCAGCCCGATCAAATAGCCAAAAAAATATGGGCTGTGGTAATCCATACTCAAGTCAGTTCCTTATGGTTCGACCCTTAACAAAACATGTTCCCGAGTCGTTGTCTCGATTTAATTATCGCTTGCAACGCGCCGGTTGAATTAGCGTCTAAGCACATCATCAGCGTGGTGCTGGTTCTTGGAGTGATTGCATGAACAATAGACTTACCTCCTTAGCGATGCTTGTTTGCCTGGCCTCGCCCTTGGCCTCGGCGCAGATGTTGCAGCCTGGCTTATGGGAGTTGACCCCCAGCAACGTGCAGGTCGACGGCAGACCGTTACCGGACATGAAGGTCATGCTAGGTCAACTGGATGTCTTGATGACGCCTGAACAACGTGCACAATTGCAGCAGGGGATGGCCAAGCAAGGCATCTCCCTTGGCGGTAATGGCTTCCAAGCCTGCTTGACGCCGGAACAAGTAAAGACGGATGACATTCCCTTGCAAGACCCGCAGTCAGGCTGCAAGCAGGAAATCACTGAGCGCAAAGGCAATGTCTGGAAATTTCGCTTCAGTTGCCCCCGCGCCCAAGGTGCCGGCGAAGCTAAGTTTTTGAGCGACAAGGAATTCCTGACCAAAGTGAACGGAACGTTCAATGCGTCGGGCGTCCAACAACAGGGCAGCATGGAATCCCGAGCGGTCTGGAAAGGGCAGGATTGTGGATCGGTGAAGCCACGGACCTGATAGCCGTTGTTCGCGCGCGCAATCTTGATTGTCGTGCGCGCTACTGATTAGTTCCGACAATAAGTTCCACGTGGAACATTCCATTCGAAAATGAGACAAATTTCTATCCTGTTCCACGGTACCGCGAAGAATGAGGGTGCCCTTGTGAATCATGAATGTGGGCAAATGGGTTTGCTTTGAATGTTATAATATAACATATTATGCATATGCCCAGTCGCCCCACCAAGGATTCACCCCATGCCCAACCGCCTTCCTGTCACCGTGCTATCCGGCTTTCTCGGAGCGGGTAAAAGCACGCTGCTTAATCATGTGCTGCGCAACCGAGAGAACCTGCGGGTTGCCGTTATCGTCAATGACATGAGTGAAATCAACATCGACGGTAGTGAAGTGCAACGCAAGGTCAGCCTTAATCGTGCGCAGGAAAAGCTCATTGAAATGAGCAATGGCTGCATCTGCTGTACGTTGCGTGAAGATTTGCTCGAAGAAGTCGGGCGCCTCGCCCGGGAAGGCCGCTTTGATTATCTGCTGATCGAGTCCACCGGTATCTCTGAACCCTTGCCCGTTGCGGAAACGTTCACCTTTCGCGACGAACAGGGTCGCAGCCTTTGCGACCAGGCGAGGCTCGATACGATGGTCACGGTCGTTGATGGCATGAATTTTCTGTGCGACTACCAGACGGCGCAAAGCCTTGAGTCGCGTGGTGAAACCCTGGGAGAAGAAGATGAACGCTCGATCACAGAGCTGCTGATCGAGCAGGTGGAATTTGCCGATGTCATTTTGCTGAGCAAGGTGGATTTGATCAGTAGCGATCAGCGAGAGGAGTTGCTGGCCATCCTTGAGCGGCTTAATACGCATGCCGAGATCATCCCCATGGCCATGGGGCAGGTATCGCTTGAACGGATTCTCAACACAGGGTTGTTTGACTTCGAGCGTGCAGCCCAGGCACCCGGTTGGTTGAAGGAACTGCGGGGTGAACATGTCGCGGAAACCGAAGCGTACGGCATCGCCTCGACTGTCTACCGTGCGCGCAAGCCATTTCACCCTGAGCGCTTCTTCGCTTTTCTCAATTCACCCTGGAGCAACGGCGCGCTTCTGCGCTCCAAGGGCTTCTTCTGGCTGGCTAGCAAGTATCAGCAAGCCGGCAGTTGGTCCCAGGCAGGCGGTATGCTGCGCCATGGCTTTGCCGGACGCTGGTGGCGCTTTGTGCCGCAGGAGCAGTGGCCACAAGATAGCGAGAGCGCTTCGGCGATTCGCAAGCAGTGGTCAGCCGAGTATGGCGATTGCCGTCAGGAATTGGTTTTCATCGGCCAGCAGATGGATTTTGCCCGTCTTGCGACAGACCTGGACGCATGCCTTCTGAATGAGGACGAATTGGCGCTGGGGCCTGAGGGGTGGGAACTTTTGCCCGACCCATTCGGGGCTTGGCCGCAGATCGAGAATTGAGCTCATTCGAACGCTTATCCACAGCCTGGACCTGTTGAAAAGGTGGCATTGGTGGATGTCCCCGCTATAGGGCATATTGTCCACAAGGATGCCATGACGGCGCTTATCAACCTCTCAAAGCCATTGCTCATGCTCCAGAATATCCCGACCCATATCATTGCCGGCCCTTTGGGGGCAGGCAAAACCACGCTGATCCGTCACCTGATGACGCAAAAGCCTGCTGGCGAGCGCTGGGCAGTGCTGATCAATGAGTTTGGCCAGGTCGGCATCGATGCTGCCCTGTTGACGACCGGCGAAGACGGGATTGCCTTGGCGGAAGTCGCGGGTGGGTGTTTGTGCTGTGTCAACGGTACGCCGTTTCAGGTGGGGCTGGGTCGCTTGTTGCGCAAGGCCAGGCCAGACCGCCTGTTGATAGAGCCGTCCGGGCTCGGTCATCCCTTGCAGTTGCTGGCACAGTTGCGCGAGGCTCCCTGGCAAGGTGTGCTTGCCGTTCAGCCAATGATTATGGTCCTGGATGCGCAAGCGCTAGCCTGTGGACAACCTTTGCCGGAAGCTCAGCAGCAGGCAATAGCGAACGCGGGCTTGTTGATATTGAACAAGAGTGCGGAATTGCCTGTGGATAAGCGCGTGTGGATAAAAACCAGCTTGTCACCAGCACCAATGCATTGGACTGATCAGGCTTATTTGCCGCTGTCGTTATTGCCCAGCGCCACAATCGATGCAGGTGCACCTGTGGATAAAATAATTTTGCCCAACGGGCCTGGGGAAATTTCAGCTGTGTGGAGCGATATCTCCCAGCCTCTGGTCCAGATACAGGACAGTGCGGAAGGTTGGAGCATGGGATGGCGCTGGCACCCAAGCCAGCAGTTTGAGCTGGAGCGACTTCAGCGATGGTTGGAAAAGCTGGATTGGCGGCGGGCCAAAATGGTTATCCACAGCTCCATGGGTTGGCGTTCGGCCAATGCGCTGGATCGACAACCACTGCTGTGGCTGCCAAGTGAGTGGCGCAGGGATTCTCGGCTGGAATTGATTTTTAGCGAAGCGCAGGATGTCGCAAATCTACAGCACGCAATGCTGCAGTGCCGCAGCTATGGATAACTTTTTTGCTCAATGGCGCCAGCGGTTATGCTCCTGGCGCCATTGATTCATCTCGATGATTTCGGCCGTGGGTTGGGATGGCTTGATTTCGAACGGGTAGGGCGCCAGTTCGATCTGTACGGTGTGGGCGCCGAACTGCGTGATCGTACCGGGGTGACGTTGCTCGCCGGTGACGGTGAATTCAAAGTTATACACACGGGCAAAGCGGCGTTTGCCGTTGGCATCGCGGGCAAGGGTGAACCGCTTGAATGCGACATTACCGTCCAGCAGTTCAAGATCCAGCTTGGCACAGTGTTGCTTGACCCGCTCCAGCGCCTTTTCGCGCATTCCGTGGTTATGCCAAAGCCAGGCGCCAGCGGTTGCCAATAGCATCAGGACGAATAGATTTCCCAGGGTAAACATCAACGTTTGCTCCGACTAATTGCTATCAGCTTAACTGCCACGCCGGTCTGTCGTACAGGCTGCATTTAGGGTCATACTGCGCCCTTGAATTTTTTCCAGCCCGCTTCAGGATTCTTGCATGAAACGCACACCGCACTTGCTTGCTATTCAGTCACATGTGGTTTTCGGACATGCCGGTAACAGTGCCGCGGTGTTTCCCATGCAGCGGGTCGGGGTCAACGTCTGGCCACTCAACACAGTGCAGTTTTCCAATCACACTCAGTATGGCCAGTGGGCGGGAGAAGTGTTGGCACCGCAGCAGATTCCTGCGCTGGTAGAAGGGATTGCGACGATTGGTGAATTGGGCAATTGCGATGGTGTGCTTTCTGGCTACCTGGGAAGTGCCGAGCAAGGGCGGGCCGTCCTCAATGGCGTGCGCCAGATAAAGGCTGCCAACCCGAGGGCAATCTACTTGTGCGACCCGGTCATGGGGCACCCGGAGAAGGGCTGTATCGTGCCTGCCGAGGTCAGTGATTTCCTGCTGGAGGAAGCGGTGGCTGCGGCTGATTTCCTTTGCCCCAACCAACTGGAGCTGGACAGCTTTTGCGGCCGCCGCGCCGAATCGCTGGAAGACTGCGTCAGCATGGCCCGTGCATTGCTCACCCGTGGGCCGAGGGCTGTGCTGGTCAAGCACCTGGCTTATCCGGGCAAGGACGACCAACAATTTGAAATGCTCTTGGTGACAAGTGAAGGCAGTTGGCACCTGTGTCGGCCGCTGTTGGCGTTTCCCCGACAGCCGGTAGGGGTGGGGGACCTGACTTCCGGCCTGTTCCTGGCCCGCGTACTCCTGGGCGACGACGTGCTGGCAGCGTTCGAATTCACTGCCGCTGCCGTTCATGAGGTACTACTCGAAACCCAGGCCTGCGCCAGCTATGAGTTGCAGCTGGTGCGAGCCCAGGATCGAATACTGCATCCACGCTTGCGCTTCGAGGCGCGGCGCTTGCCAGGTTAGAGCGTGTCAGTCTTGAGTTCCTGGTAGCGCTTTTCCAGCTCCTGGCGGATTTGCCGGCGCTGCTTGCCCTGAATGTACCGACGTTTCTCTTCACTGGTATGCGGCTGCAGCGGTGGCACGGCAGCCGACTTGCGATCGTCGTCGACGGCGACCATGGTAAAGAAGCAGCTGTTGGTATGGCGCACCGAGCGTTCACGGATGTTTTCCGTGACGACCTTGATGCCGACTTCCATCGAGGTAGTGCCGGTGTAGTTCACCGATGCCAGGAAGGTGACCAATTCACCGACATGGATCGGTTCGCGGAAAATCACCTGGTCCACCGACAGGGTCACCACATAGCGGCCGGCATAGCGGCTTGCACAGGCATAGGCGACTTCGTCGAGGTACTTGAGCAGCGTACCGCCGTGCACATTGCCAGAAAAGTTGGCCATGTCCGGGGTCATCAGTACGGTCATCGACAACTGGGCGTTTCCAGGTTCCATAGGTGTGCTCACGGTAAGGTTGCGGTGATTTTGAGGTGGCGCCTGTCGCCGGCACTTCTACCCCAATGACAAAATCCCATCCTATTCGGGACGCTGGCCGATCCCTCTCCGTCACGCTATTCCCGCCATTTCATGAGGCTGAATGGACGATCTGTTTCGATATATTGCACCGCCTTTTTGCAGCGCAGTGTGGTGTTAACCTGACTCAGCCCCATGGAGCGGGTATTTCCTACATTTAAAACAGTAAACAGCCCGCAGCTCAACCGGCGTTTTCTGGTGTGGTGGCGGCCTGGTCCTGAACAAGGAGTCCTGCACCGTGCATGCCATCAGTTTCATTCAGGACTTGGCGGTAATCATGCTGATTGCCGGCGTCGTGACGATTCTCTTCCATCGCTTCAAGCAGCCTGTAGTGCTGGGCTATATCGTCGCGGGTTTTATTATCGGCCCGCATACCCCGCCGTTCGGCCTGATCCATGACGAACAAACGATCAAGACGCTGGCCGAACTCGGGGTGATCTTCCTGATGTTTTGCCTGGGCCTGGAGTTCAGCCTGCGCAAGCTGTTCAGGGTCGGTGCTACCGCCTTCATCGCCGCCTTTCTGGAAATCGTCCTGATGATCTGGATTGGCTACGAAATCGGTCGGTGGTTTGAGTGGAGCACCATGGACTCGCTGTTTCTTGGCGCCATCCTGGCGATCTCCTCGACCACGATCATCGTCAAGGCCCTCAACGACCTGAAAATGAAGAATCAGCGCTTTGCGCAGCTGATTTTTGGCGTGTTGATCGTCGAAGACATATTGGGTATCGGCATCATCGCCCTGCTGTCGGGAATCGCCGTCAGTGGTTCGGTCAGTTCCGGCGAGGTGTTTTCCACGGTCGGTAAACTGTCGTTGTTCATGATTGTCGCCCTGGTCATCGGTATCTTGCTGGTGCCGCGCCTGTTGGCCTATGTGGCGAAATTCGAGAGCAACGAGATGTTGCTTATTACTGTACTGGGTCTGTGTTTCGGTTTTTGCCTACTGGTGGTCAAGCTGGAATACAGCATGGTCCTGGGCGCTTTCCTGATTGGCGCGATCATGGCTGAGTCGCGACAGCTGTTGAAAATTGAGCACTTGATCGAACCTATTCGCGACCTTTTCAGTGCAATTTTCTTTGTGGCCATCGGTTTGATGATCGACCCGGCGATTCTTCTCGACTACGCCTGGCCGATCGCAGTCATCACAGTGGCAGTGGTGCTGGGCAAGATGCTGTCTTGCGGATTGGGCGCGTTCATTGCCGGCAACGATGGGCGAACATCGCTTCGAGTGGGCATGGGGTTGTCCCAGATCGGCGAGTTTTCCTTCATTATCGCCGCACTTGGCATGACCTTGCAGGTCACCAGCGATTTTCTCTACCCCGTTGCGGTAGCGGTATCGGCGATTACTACATTGCTGACGCCTTATTTGATCCGCGGTGCCGATCCTTTGTCGTTGAAGCTGGCAGCGATCGTTCCACGGCGCGTTGCGCGCGTTTTCGGCCTGTATGGTGAATGGC
>RCUU01000622.1_pt1 | contig 19064 bp, 12 predicted proteins | sample 2166211 | NCBI WGS metagenome assembly RCUU01 (sample SAMN09932620, study PRJNA488358) | compost metagenome | feature: garden; material: soil; isolation source: compost soil in phenylacetic acid-enriched culture | place: Germany: Experimental Botanical Garden Goettingen | collected 2016-01-27
TCTATGAGAGTATGGCGGACAGCTGGAATGAAAGCCATCCGGATGAACAGATTGCACTTGAGGCTACGACCATTCCTTATGATGACATGCATACCAAGCTACTGTTGGCACTGCAATCAGGGGTGGGCGCACCAGATTTAGTTGATATTGAGCAAAGTAAATTCCCGAATTTCATGAAAGGGAAACCGCAACTTGTGTCTCTGAACGACATATTGGAGCCAGAGCTTGGAAACATCGTTAAATCAAGAGTAGACATTTACAGTAAAGAAGACACTTATTACGGCATTGATTATCATGTTGGCGCAACTGTTATGTACTACAACAAGGAAATTCTTGATCAAGCCGGCGTGAACGCAGATGATATTAAGCTGTGGAGTGATCTGGAAACGGCAGGTAAACAGGTACTTGATAAAACAGGCAAACCGATGATTACCTTTGAAGGAAACGGAAACTGGTCTTGGTGGCCAGCGATTAGTCAACAAGGTTCAGACCAAGTAGATGCAGACGGAAATGTAACCGTTGACAATCCGATTAATGTGAAGACGATGGAATTCTTTCAAAAGCTAGTGAAGGAGGGCGTTGCTGCCGTAGCTCCGGGTGCGGGTCATGATACGGAAGAGTATTTTGGTTACATGGATTCCGGCAGTGCAGCTTCAGTGTTTATGCCTTTCTGGTTTATGAATCGCTTTACAGACCATATTCCTGATCTGAAGGGAAAAGTGATTATTCGCCCAATGCCAGCATGGGAAGAAGGCGGTAATCGTTCGGCAGGGATGGGCGGCACAGCAACTTCAATTACTAACCAAACGAAAGAAGAAGCTTTGCTGAAGAATTTCTTGTCTTACGCCAAATTGTCTAAAGAAGGCAATATTCAAATCTGGAAACAGCTCGGGTTTGATCCGATTCGTACGGATGTATGGACAGATCCAGCGATGAAAGAAGCGAATAAATTCACAGATTATTTTGGTACTGATATTTTTGATACATTGATTAGCGTTAAAGATGAGATCGCACCGGTCAATATTCGTGAGAAATCACCTGAAGTATTTGATGCTGTTCGCAACAAGGCGATGCCAGAAATCTTTAAAGACATGAAAGATCCAGCCCAAGTCCTTAAAGACGTCCAGGCCAGTCTGAAATAAGATTCATAAAGCCATTATGTTCTATGGATTGTCTGTCATCCCCGGCATGATAAAGAGTACCGTTAGAAGTGAGCGAGTACGAGATCCGGGGGGCAGACCATCGGTAGGCGAAAGATCCCGCGGATGTGGGGGGATTTAACCCGACTGGAGGTAACGTTATGCAAATAGAAAGGGAGATAGCTCGCTCTACTAAGCGAAGATATCAACTGGGCAACTCGCAAAAAATAGCGCCTTACGTATTTGTGCTACCCTTTATTCTGTCTTTTCTCATTTTCTTTGCTTATCCGCTGGTTAACGCAATCATTATGAGCTTTCAGGAAGTATTACCTGGAGAAACATCCTTCGTGGGTCTTGATAATTATGAGAAGCTATGGAATGAAAATTTCGGGGCAGCATTGTTTAACAGCACGCGGTATACCCTCTGGACGTTGCTCCTTCTAATTCCAGTTCCGATGGTGCTGGCTGTATTTTTGAATTCGAAGAAAATGGTAGCAAGTAATTTTTTTAGATCGACTATTTTTATTCCTGCTTTGACTTCCGTAGTCGTGGCCGGCGTGATCTTTCGTCTCATCTTTGGTGAACTGGATGGGGCTTTGATGAACACGATTCTTCATCTTTTTGGTATTGAGAGCAAGCAGTGGTTGTACAGCTCAAATCTAGCTATGCTTGCGCTACTTGTGCTAGCGGGCTGGAGATGGATCGGCATTAATGTACTGTACTTCTTATCTGCTTTACAGAGTATTCCGGGTGAACTCTATGAAGCTGCAGAAATCGATGGTGCAGGTAAAATGCGCAAATTCATGAGGATAACTGTTCCGTTGTTGAAGCCGATCACGGTGTATGTCGTGACGATTACTATATATGGCGGTTACGCGATGTTTACAGAAAGCTATATGCTGTGGGCAGGTAAGCCATCGCCGCAAAATATCGGGCTTACAATGGTAGGTTACATCTATCAACAAGGTTTCCAGTACTTTGATCTTGGATTTGGATCAGCGATAGGTATTACACTGCTGGCGATTACACTGGTGGTCAGCATGCTGCAATTAACACTAACTGGCTTGTTTAAGAAGGAGGATTAAGATGATGCAGGATAAAAAATTCAAATTCTCTGCAGCCTCCTTACTGCTATTGCTCTTGTTCCTTATTCTTGCAGTGTTCATGTTGTTTCCGCTGTACGCGTTATTTCTGGCCTCTCTTAAACCGGCTACGGAATTATTCCGCTACGGCTTGAATGTTCGGTTGGATTTCAACCTGATGAGTTTGGAGAACTATAAGAGTATTTTTTCAGGTGTGGGTGCCGCAGGCAATTATTTTGCATGGTACAAAAATAGTGCAGTGATTACAACACTTTTTACCTTGTTGAGCTTACTGCTCTCCTCCATGGTAGGTTACGGGCTAGGCATGTACCGGTTCAAAGGCCGGAGCCTGATCTTTACGCTCGTACTTGTTGTAATGATGATTCCAGTGGAGATTATTATTCTTCCGCTTTATAAATTGACCATCTCACTGAAGCTGATAAACACAATTTGGGGTGTTATCTTGCCATTTGTGGTGGCACCGCTGCCGATTTTTTTCTTCCGCCAGTTTGCACTGGGTTTACCGCGAGATTTCATGGATGCCGGACGTATAGACGGATGTACAGAATACGGGATCTTCTTCAGAATCATGGTGCCGCTGATGGCTCCGGCTTTTGGTGCAATTACGATTCTGCAAGCGATGAACAGCTGGAATAACTTTTTGTGGCCGCTTATTGTACTGCGGACGACCGAACAATTCACTCTGCCTATTGGGCTCGCTTCATTTGTGTCCCCGCTAGGTAACAATTACGATGCGCTGATTGCAGGTGCGGTGTTAGCGATCCTGCCTATTTTACTTCTGTTTCTGTTCTTCCAGCGTTTCTTTATTGAAGGATTGACGGTTGGTGGAGTCAAGGGATAGACCAGATACGGTGTGCATTTTCACCCTATAGAGAAGAGAGGAGTTTCTAACATGAGTCAGTCAGTAGCAACATACGAGGTAAGGAAAAATCAAATTCAAGACCCGTTCTGGTCAGAATATATTCGTCTAGTGCGTGAGGTTATGGTCCCCTATCAATGGGAGGCACTGAACGATCGTGTACCAGGTGCAGAGCCAAGTCATGCCATTCACAATTTCAAAATCGCTGCAGGACTTGAGCAGGGTGAATTCTACGGCATGGTATTTCAGGACAGCGATGTAGCCAAGTGGCTAGAAGCAGCGGCCTATTTAATAGAGGAAAAACGTGATTCTGTGCTGGAGAAGGTAGTAGATGGTGTTATTGATATTATCGTCAAGGCTCAGCGGGAGGATGGGTATCTTAATACTTATTTTACACTTAAGGAACCGGGTCGTGAGTGGAGCAATTTGGCGGAATGCCATGAGCTGTACTGTGCAGGGCATATGATTGAAGCTGGGACAGCCTATTACAAGGCGACGGGTAAAAGAAAACTTCTGGATGCCGTTTCGCGGTTTGCGGATTACATAGATACGGTATTTGGACAGGAACCTGGGAAGCTGAAGGGTTATGATGGCCATCAGGAAATTGAACTCGCACTGGTCAAACTGTATCATGCCACAGGCAATGAGAAATATTTGAACCTGAGCCGCTATTTCTTGGATCAGAGGGGGGAGAAACCTCATTATTTTGAGCAGGAGTGGGAGAAGAGAGGGAGAGGATTACATTTTCCTCAATTGTCGATGGTTCACGATCATCAGTATAGCCAGTCTCATCTGCCTGTGAGGGAACAGGACAAAGCTGAAGGACATGCGGTACGCTTGGTTTATATGTGTACGGCGATGGCAGATATCGCTGCTGAAACCGGGGATGCCGGAATGCTGGCAGCTTGCTGTGAATTATGGGATAACATCGTTAATAAGCGGATGTACATCACAGGCGGCATCGGCTCGATGGAGCAAGGGGAGTCTTTTACGGCCGACTATGATTTACCAGGTGATTTAGCTTACGCTGAGACTTGTGCATCGGTTGGATTGATATTCTTCGCCAAACGTATGCTACGACTACACCAAGACTCCAAATATGCAGATGTGATGGAGCGGGCGTTATACAATACTGTAATCAGCGGGATGTCCCTGGACGGGACGAAATTCTTCTATGTAAATCCGCTGGAAGTCTATCCAGAGGTCCTTGGTAAAAATAAAAATTATAACCATGTGAAGGCTGAACGTCAGGGGTGGTTTAGCTGTGCTTGTTGCCCTCCAAACGTCTCTCGTCTACTAGCTTCGCTCGGACAGTACGTTTATACCGTTCATGATGCTTCTATATATGTGCAGCTTTATATTGGTGGCCAGATGGAAGCTAGTATAAACGGGACAGCGATTAGAATTGAGCAGCAGTCTCAGTACATCTCTGAGGGGAAATCCAGATTTATGATTACTCCTGAACAGACCTGTGAGTTCACGCTCGCCCTCCGTATGCCGGACTGGTGCGACCAAGCTGAGGTTACAGTGGATGGAGGGAACAAGATTTATTTTGCAGGAGATAAGAATGGTTATATTGAGCTGACTCGTGAATGGAAACCCGGAGATGAGGTTGAAATCTCATTCTCAATGCCAGTCCAGATCATGAAAAGCCATCCGCAAGTCAGACAGACGTTTAGCAAAGTCGCGCTGCAGCGCGGGCCATTCGTATACTGCATGGAGCAGGTGGATAATGGTAAAGGCTTGTATCAGCTTCAGCTTTCTCGGAAGACGGAGTTTACGATCTCAGAACAAGCGGGTTCCCCAGGAGGCGTGAAAGAGATTCTGGCAGCCGGACAGCGGATGAAACCCACCGAGGAATGGGCGGATGAACTATATCGCAGTGATTCTCGCTGGAGCATTGAACAAGTGGAATTGAAATTCATCCCCTACTTTACCTGGGCCAACCGTGGGATTGGTGAAATGACGGTATGGATCAAAGAAGCTTGTGACAAATAAAAGTTGAACAACAAGAAGTCAACATGCTCCCTTCCTAAACTCCGAAGGTGAACATTTCATTGCTCTGCGAAACACTTTAATAAAATAGCTTACATTATCAAATCCGACCTCGAATGCGATGTCGGATATTTTTCTGTCACTTTGTTGCAGTAGATCGGCGGCTTGGCGAATTCGGTAAGAGTTAATGTAATCTACTGGAGTCTTTCGAGTCATTTCTTTGAAAAACCGACAGAACTGTCCTTCACTCATAGGAATAAGCTCGGAGAGGTCACGGGTTCGAATCGGCTCCTGATAGTTATCCTGAATATAGAGAATAATCTTCTTAAGACGGTTGATTTTAGTAGTATCAGCGTCATCTAGCTGACTGCGGTTTACAAAACGATCTTCTGCGGCAATCTGCGAGAGCATAATAAGTAGTGTGCCTTTAATAAAAGCTTCAAAACCGGGAGATTTTGCAGCGTAGGCATCCATCATACGTTCTAAGTGCCCGAGTAGTTCTTGTTGCCAGTGCACAGCCGGTGTCAGGTGGCGTGGAAAGCTTTGTCTTTTCTCCTGAAGCGGTAAAATGGCGTTCTGCTGGATCGCATCATATTGGGCGCTGGCCAAAAGATCAGGGAGAAACACAAGTGCGCAGAATTTGCAGGGCGTGTCCTCGTTCAGCACATAAGCGGCATGAATATCACCGGACTCAATAAATACAGCTTCGCCAGCTTTCAGCGGGAAATATTCGGTATCCACCTGAAACAGAATTTCTCCTTCCAGCAGCATAAAAAACTCCGCCTCTTCATGCCAATGTGTATCGAGTACATGTGTTCCAGCGGGCAATTCTATCCAATAAGCTGCAAGCGGAAACATACTGTCGCCATGTACTCTGTCTTCTTTTAGCAAACTCTGGGTTGTACGGTCCATAAATGCCACTCCTTTCGTGAACAACATCAAAATAGTGTTATAAATGAGCTATATAGTATTAGTTTTGTTCATTTTTTATCGGTATAATGCAACTATAAACACCAAATTGAAAGGTGGCAAGTACACAATGAAATTTACTGATGGTCTCTGGCTGGTGCGTGATGGTATCACGATTAACGGTGCAGTTCAAAATTATGTTGTAGAAAAGACTCCAGAAGGATTAACAGCAATTACTCAAACGACTCCAATTACAGGACGTTCAGCAACGCTGAATTCTACCCTGCTTACTGTTAAATTTCATTCCCCGCTTCCAGGTGTGGTAGGGGTTAAGATTATTCATCATGACGGCGTGCAAGAACGCGGTCCGGTCTTCGAACTCACAAAAGGTACTGGAGATCACGTTAAAATTGAAGAAACGGATTCAGAGACTGTGCTGATCAGCGGCGGACTTCGTGTAGTGATTCGCAAGGGCCAACAATGGGCTGTGGATTTCTATCGTGGCGACGAGAGAATTACAGGCAGCGGTTTCAAGTCCATGGCTTATATCACGGATCAAGACGGCAACACGTATATGCGTGAAGAGCTGGATCTCGGTGTAGGTGAATTCGTATATGGTTTGGGTGAGCGTTTTACCGCTTTTGTAAAGAATGGACAGACCGTAGATCTTTGGAACAAAGACGGTGGAACTAGCTCCGAGCAAGCTTATAAGAATGTTCCTTTCTATGTAAGCAGCAAAGGTTACGGCGTATTTGTTAACCATCCTGAGCTGGTTTCCTATGAAATCGCTTCAGAAAAAGTGAAAAAAGCTCAATTCAGTGTATCTGGAGAAAGCCTGGAATACTTCGTGATTGATGGTCCTACCATTAAGGAAGTGATCAGCAACTATACATCACTTACGGGTAAGCCTGCGCTTCCGCCAGCATGGACATTTGGCCTGTGGCTGACGACTTCTTTCACTACCGACTACGATGAAGCAACCGTAAACTCCTTCGTAGATGGGATGGCAGAGCGCGATTTGCCGCTGAGCGTATTCCACTTTGACTGTTTCTGGATGCGTGAATATCAATGGACTGATTTCCAGTGGGATGAGCGTGTATTCCCTGACCCAGTAGGCATGTTGAAACGCCTGAAAGATAAAGGGCTGAAGATCTGCGTATGGATCAACTCTTATATCGGGCAACGCTCCCGCTTGTTTGAAGAAGGTAAGAAAAATGGTTATCTGCTTAAAAAACCTAACGGCGACGTTTATCAATGTGATCTGTGGCAAGCGGGAATGGCGCTGGTGGACTTCACCAACCCTGCGGCTTGTGAATGGTATGCCGGCTACCTGCGTGATTTGGTAGATATGGGCGTAGATAGCTTCAAGACAGACTTCGGCGAGCGTATTCCTACAGATGTAGTTTACTTCGACGGATCTGATCCGATGAAAATGCACAACTATTACACGCAATTGTACAACAAGGTTGTATTTGAAGTATTAGAAGAGAAGCTTGGTAAGAATGAGGCGGCATTGTTCGCACGTTCTGCAACTGCCGGTGGCCAACAGTTCCCAGTTCACTGGGGCGGTGACTGCTACGCAGATTATGAATCCATGGCAGAGAGCCTTCGCGGTGGATTGTCCCTGGGATTGTCTGGTTTCGGTTTCTGGAGTCATGATATCGGTGGCTTTGAGAACACGGCTCCGGCACATGTATTCAAACGCTGGTTGGCGTTTGGACTATTGTCCAGTCACAGCCGTCTGCATGGTAGCACTTCGTACCGTGTGCCTTGGGCTTATGATGATGAAGCTTGTGATGTTACCCGTTTCTTCACCAAACTCAAATGTAGCTTGATGCCTTATCTGTATGATGTAGCAGGACAGGCTCATGAACATGGCTGGGCTTCTATGCGGGCTATGGTTATGGAATTCCCGGAAGATCCTACTTGCGAAGTGTTGGATCGTCAATACATGCTAGGTGAATCCTTGCTTGTAGCCCCTATCTTCCAAGAGAACGGCGAAGCGAAGTACTACTTGCCGGCTGGTCGCTGGACTCATTTGCTTACTGGTGAAACCGTACAAGGTGGATCATGGCGTAAAGAGAAATATGATTTCTTCAGCCTGCCGCTATTCGTTCGCCAAAATTCCTTGCTGGCAATTGGCAGTGTGGATAACAAACCGGATTACGACTATGCGAATGGCGTTAAATTCGGCTTGTATTCACTTGAAGATGGCACTACGACTTCTGCAACCGTTCGTGATCTCAAAGGTGCTCCTGAATTGACTGTGAAGGCTGACCGTAAAGGCAGTACGGTAACAGTTACTGCGGAAGGTAGCGGTAAAGAATTCTCGCTTTCCCTTAAAGATCTGGGAGCTATCGCTTCTGTAGAAGGTGCAGAGCAAGTAGATGAAACTACAGTAAAAGTAAACGCAGGTGCAAAAACCCTATCGTTTACGATTACATTGAAATAAGATTGTTTCTTAAAGCATATTGATATAGCCATAACCTCTCTTGTAAACTGGGTGGACGATCTGTTCTCTTGGTTTATTGGAGAGGTTTTAGTGTTACAATCTTACTGAATAACGGGGGAACGTTATGGATACTAATTTAACAAAGGGAAGTGGAGTATTGAACCAGACGGAATATACCTCAGCAACGGTTCTTTCAACTGCAGCGAATTTTATAATGAATAGGCGAGAACCGTTTACGCATACCTTCCGGACTTATATTCGTTTAAGGGAAAATGGTACGTTGAAGTTAAAGTTCTGGCATAGCAACGCGGTGGATTCTACATGGGATCAAGGGCAAGAAGCTGTAGGCAGTGAACCTGGAGGCGACTGGGTTATCGAGACAGCTTATATCGCTGACGGAGGAACAGAACCAGACGGAACGATAACTGAGAATACACAGCATGCGCTTACCTTTGAGGGCAAAGCCTCAAAAACCGTTGTGGCTGGCGAATGTTTCTGGAGTGATGAGACAAGCATTCTGCTACCGGAGGGGCATTATTTAGCCTTTACGTGGACGATCAAGACCCTCGCTGCTGGTAAATCGATTCCTTTCAATGTAGAAGGCATGCTGGCAACAGCTTATGATGCGCCTGGAAACCTTGCTGCACAGGAATCATCGGAGGGGTTCACTGCGTCTGATAATCTTTTAGTTCTGCCAAGTTTTATCGGATATAAGAAATCTGTAGTCAAGAAACTTGTCTTCTTGGGCGATTCGATCACTCAAGGTGTGCGGACCTTAAAGGATGCGTACGAATATTGGGTAGCGAGAATTGCGGATGGTTGTGGCACGGATATTGGCGTATGGAATCTCGGTTCAGGCTGGGCTAGAGCTTATGATGTTGCTGCGGATGGCCCCTGGCTAAACAAAGCTAAGCAGAGTGATGAAGTGATGATCGTGCTCGGAGTAAATGATATTGATATTGGCTGCCGTTCGGCGGACGAGCTTCTTGGTGATTTGACGACCATTATTTCAAAGATCAAGGCTGCAAATGCTAAAGCTAGTATTATTCTAGGTACGGTACCGCCATTTAATTTCCAAGGAGAAAGAGAAGAGATTTGGCGCAAGGTGAATTCTTCGATCTTGAACCATCCGCCTATTGGTGTGAATCGTGTGTTTGATATAGCAAGCTTATTGTCGCTGCTTGCACCAGATGATCACCGGATCAGACCGGAGTATATGAGTGGAACAGACGACCCGCATCCGAATGGCATAGCCGGAAAGATGGTTGCGGACGCCTTTTTAATTTGGTATTAATCAAATTTTAGTCTGGTTTCGGTAGTCCTTGGGTGATGCCCCAACCTGTTTCTTGAATACCTTGCTGAAGTATTTCACGTCATGAAACCCGACCATTTCAGAAATTTGCGACAGCTTTAGACGAGGGTTCTGCATAAGCAACTTAGCTTTATCTATCCGGATGTTAACGATAAAATCGGAGAAATTAATGCCGTATTCCTGTTTGAAGCGGCGTGAAATATACTCGCGGCTAACATAAAACTTACCGGCAACCTCCTGTAGGGAAAGATCGGAGGCGTAATTGAGTTCGATATATTTCACAATGTCATGCATAGGATTGCGTTCTTTAGCTTGTTTAGCGGCGATCACTTCTGACAGTCGCTCCATCAGGTCAAATGACCAGTCACGCCAGGCAAATAAGGAGAACGAGTAACCGTTCGTATAAGGAGCCGGATGAAGCTGGTCGGCCTGTTCTAGCTCAGCTAGTGCGCTATCAGCTTCAGGCCCTAACATTTCACGTACCAACTGGGATCGGAATAAAAGAGCATCATTCTTCCATGAGTTTAGGATCTCTGGTGTAACAATACCGCCTCGGCTAAGCTCGTCTACCCAGTGCTGCGCTGCCGAGGATATAACATCAGCGCTTCCACTGATGACTGCCATTTTCCAATCTTCCTTCACATGAGCAAAGATCGTCGGAGATGCATTTCCTTGAATTTCTGGCTTTGCGGTTTCATTTCGCTCTTTAAATTCTTCAGAAGAAGTGGAAAAATGGCAGTAATCCTCATGAACTAATAAATTTCGACGCTGCAAAGCCTCGGCCACTTCTGCGCGCTGAGAAGGTAATTGCTTAGGCAGGCTACCGATGCAGCTAATTCCGAAATGCATTCGGACCTGCAGGGTAGCGTAGATACCATGATTAATTTTACCAATAAGCTCGACAACTGATGTTTGAATATCCCATAGAATAATGGCAATCTCCGAAGGACCTCCCCAGTAACGAAAGGCCACACCCTTATGCTGACCTTGTAGAAATTCATTGCAAATATTGACGATTGCGTAATTCATGAGCCCGGTGTCTCCTCCAAAACGTTTAAGTAGGAGATTATTTCCTGTGTCTGTCTGCACCAGAATTAGGCGCGAAGAGAGGACGTTGTCCGGGATAATGCCATCGTTACACAATCTTCGGAAGGATAATTCCGCATTGATTGGATCATCGATTAACGCGGATAGCAGCTTTTCTCCGTAGATGGGCTTGAACTCATTGAGCTGAATGCTCTGCTTCTGTCGCTCGCTCCGATCAGCTTCCTCTGAACGCCAGGCAGTCACTGCCTTAGCGACTGCAACATTGATTGCCTCTGCTTCAATGGGTTTAAGGATATAATCAATCCCTCCATGACGTACGGTCTGGCGCACGAACTCGAAATCATTATGACCGCTGACCACAATAAACTTGGTGTTGCCGGCAAATTCGTTAACCCATGTCATTAACTCGACGCCATTACCGGATTCCATCATCATGTCCATAATGACTAAGGCTGGTTTAGCTTGTCGAATAATCTCTATGGCTTCATTTCCGTTTCCGGCTTCCAGAATCTCATCGATTTGATGCGCGTCCCAGTCGACAAGAAGTCTAACGGCTTTTCTAACTCTTGCTTCGTCATCAACAATCAACGCCTTCATATCGTCTCACGCTCCGCTATAATGTCTATTTCCAGTCTTACAACCACTCCACCAGCTCTGAGGTTGTCCACAGTCAAGAGGGCACTATCTCCGCATACTAGCTTGAGCCGTGCCAGAACGTTCGGCAGACCAATACCAGATCCTGCAGCTTCCTTGTCTTGCTCAGAATTTCTTAATAAATCTATATCTGTTCTAGTGGAATGTTGAAGTTTCTGCCGTAGAAGATCCAGTTTCGCGGAAGGAATGGCATTTCCGTTGTTTTGAATACAAATTTCCATCCGCTTGTCACCCACTCTTGCTGCGGTGATCTCAATGAATCCATCCGTACGGGAATGGTTAAATCCGTGTTTGAAATAATTTTCTACAATAGGCTGCAGAATCATCTTTGGCATAAACGTCTCTAAAAGTGATTCCTCCATATCGTAACGGAAACTGAATTTATTTTCAAAACGTTCCTTTTGCAATTCGATGTAAGCTTTGACATGATCCAGTTCGTCTTTAACCGGGACAATCTTCTCCTCATTGTACATGCTGTAACGCATCATTTTCGCTAGTGCCGAAAGAAGAGAATAGATTTGGGGTACTTTAAGCTCCAAGGCAAGCGTACCGATGATCTGCAAGGTATTGTTGAGGAAATGAGGGTTAATCTGTGCTTGCAAAGCCCGCAGCTCATTCGTTTTATTCGTTAATTCCAGCTTGTACTCTCTCAGGATCAGATTGTTGATCGTATCCATCATACTGCGGAATCGCTCTGTAACGACACCAATCTCGTCTTTGCCCATGGGGCGGATATCGATATCAAGTTTCCCGGTTTGGACCTGATTCATATAGCGGGTCAACTGCTTGATCGGGGCTGTGATTCGAAAAGAGATCAGGATCGTTAGCGTAGTAATGGTAATCAACAGCAGGACCATCAGTGCTATATTGATCTTTGCCGCTTCATTGGCTTCTCGGAAAAGATAGGAAACAGGAATCTGTTTCACCAGTGTCCATTTCAATCCTGGGCCTTCGATATTCTGGTAAATAAACATGGCTTTATCCTCTTCAAAATATCCTTGTGAGCTAGGGTTTTCAGCGATGTGCGCATCGTACCAAGTTGCTTTCAGCTTCTTACCGTATTCTTCGCTATTGTCCCCGTAGACAATGTTTCCGCTGCCATCCAGCAGCCAGATATTCTCTTGCTTCTGATCATATAACTGACTGATGATGTCGGTTAGAGCTGTTAGCTTGACATCAATCGACAGGTAGCCGAGTGCCTGTGTGGTAGGGACTTTTTCAATTCTTCTATGCAAGGTAAACACTGGCTCCGGTACGAATTGCGGGATCGGTGCCGTTAGCCCATAGCTATGACTTAAATGCGTGCTCTGTACGGATACCGTAGACTCGGTAGCAAGCTTGGATTCAGGATAAGGTGGGATACCCTGCCAACGCTTTGGTGTACTCTGGGTAAGCAGCGTGGCTTTGCTGTCTTTGACACCATACAAATAGACCTGAGAGATGTCAGGCATAGAGGATGAAATGTAATTCAGAGAAGAATAGGTTCGTGCATTTGCTAGCATATCCTCGTATCCGGCTTCCAGTGACCTGTAGAATTCTGAATCTGAATAGACAATAAGGGAGAGTCGATTCAGCTCCTGAATCAGACTTTGGATGTTTTTAGTGCCTTGAAAGAGAAGATTCGTATTCTCATCTACTGCTCTTGTTCTTAAGGATTGAGTACTATAGTGGTAACTTATAAACATTGTGGCCATAATGCAGATTAACGTTGGAAGTAGGATGAAAACGATCATTTTTGTGCGAATCGTGTTCCATTTCATCGAAATTTGTCACATCCGATCAATATTTTACACCTGAAAGATCACTTCCGTAGGTGTGAGGTAACCTCAAAAAAACAGATAATATGTGTATAAAGCATAAACAAGTAAGTGAGCAAAAGAAAGGGGGGGACAATAAATGCGCGGCACTAAGTTGTCCCAGTTAGGTCAGCAGGCATTTTTCGTTGGTCCTGCATTCTTGTTTTTTACCTTAATAACGATTATCCCATTTATCATGGGGATGTATTACTCTTTCACAGACTGGAACGGTGTATCTGGTAATGTAAGTTGGGTCGGATTTCAAAACTTCTCCACTATATTTACGAATGACCCCGACTTCTGGTCTTCCTTTTGGTTTACAGTAAGATTTACTGTGTTAGGTGTAATTTTGACTAATGTGGTAGGATTTTTCCTAGCTTATCTGTTAACGAAACCATTAAAGACACGTAACATGCTTCGGACTATTTTCTTTATGCCGAACGTTATTGGGGGATTGTTGCTTGGGTTCATCTGGCAATTTATCTTCATCAAAGGGTTCGCAACTATGGGAGAACTCACCGGCTGGTCATTCTTTAATCTTCCTTGGCTGGGTGATGCAACAACCGGCTTCTGGGCGATTGTGATGGTTTTTGTATGGCAGTCATCCGGTTATCTGATGGTTATCTACATCGCTTCTCTCAGTAACGTATCGAAAGAAGTCCTGGAAGCGGCTGATATTGATGGTGCCTCTCGTTGGCAGGTACTACGCAACATTGTAGTTCCATTAATAATGCCTGCTGTAACTATTGGTTTGTTCTTGGCTATTTCTTGGTCCTTCAAAATGTTCGACCTTAACCTTTCCTTAACGAAAGGTGGACCGTTCAAATCTACTGAATCGGTTGCTATGAATATTTACAATGAAGCCTTCCTGAACAATCGTTACGGTCTGGGTACTGCTAAAGCGCTGCTGTTCTTTGTTATTGTAGCGATTATCACTCTGATTCAGGTCCGTATTACGAAGAGCAAGGAGGTAGAAGCTTAATGAACGCTAAGTCAAAAGGCAGATGGAATATCGGCGTAGAAGTGTTGATGGTTCTTCTTGCCCTTCTCTTCCTCTCTCCATTTTATTTCTTACTTGCGAACTCAGTGAAATCCTTCGGTGAAATTCTGAGTGATGCCGCAAGTTGGCCACAGACATTTATGTGGTCGAACTATACAAATGCTTGGAAATTGGCACGGTTTGGTGAAGCTTTCCGAAATTCGGTTATCATAACGGTTATCAGTGTTATTCTGATCTCTCTGTTTAGTGCGATGGCTTCTTATCGTATGGTTCGGGCGAATACGAAATTTAATCAATTTTTGCTACTGTTGTTCGTAGCTGCAATGGTTGTTCCGTTTCAAACGATCATGATTCCAATCTTGAAAGTCGTAAATGTAATTGGAGTAAACAACTCCTTCCTAGGATTGATCATTACGAATCTCGGGATCAGTGTTCCAATGGCAATCTTCCTGTTCCACGGTTTTATCAAGTCCGTTCCTCTTGAAATTGAAGAGGCGGCTACAGTTGACGGATGTAATCCAATTACCGTATTCTTCCGCATAGTACTTCCTTTGCTGAAGCCAATGGTAATGACAACGATCGTGCTTAATGCACTTGGGATATGGAATGACTATCTGCTGCCTTCCTTGATTCTTCAGGCACCAGAACTTCGTACCATTCCGCTGGCGACCTTCTCCTTCTTTGGTCAATACACCAAACAATGGGATATGGCGCTTCCGGCTCTCGTAATCGGGATTGCTCCAATTATCATCTTCTATCTGTTTATGCAGCGTTACATTGTTGAGGGAATAGCGGCTGGCTCGGTGAAAGGTTAACACCGGGCCCTCCGTTCCAAATATTTCAAAAAATGATCCACTATCTTAAGGGGGAAAACATAATGAATAAGAAACGCTCAGCAGTTGCTCTTTCGGCCGTAATGGCGATGAGTTTAGCATTAACAGCATGTGGTGGAGGTAACAACGCTTCTAGTAACTCACAAAATGGAAGCGCTGGCACAGATAAAGGCGAAGTGAAAACGGTTAAAATCTTTCAGTTCAAAACTGAAATCGTTGAAGGTCTGAATGAGCTCAAGGTTGAATTTGAAAAAGAATACCCTAACATCAAGCTGGATATCCAAACCGTTGGTGGTGGTGCCGATTACGCTGCAGCACTGAAGACGAAGTTTGCTTCCGGCGACGCACCTGACATTTTCTCCAATGGTGGATATGCTGAAATGGAACTTTGGGGAGATAAGATGGAAGATCTGTCCGATCAACCTTGGGTGAAAGATCTGATTCCTATGGCTGCAGAGCCAATGACTAAAGACGGTAAAGTATACGGTATGCCAATGAATCTTGAAGGTATTGGATTTGTATATAACAAAGACCTGTTCGAAAAAGCAGGCATCACTGAAACTCCAAAAACATTGTCACAACTGGAAGATGCAGCTAAGAAATTACAAGCTATTGACGTAACTCCTTTTGGTAATGCATATCAAGAATGGTGGCTCCTTGGTAACCAAGGCATCAGCGTAGCTTTTGCACAACAAGACGATGTGAATGGCTTCATTAAGAGCTTGAATGAGGGTACGGGTACAATCGTAGGTAACAAAGTGTTTGAAGATTGGAGCAACTTGCTCAACTTGACTTTGAAATATGGACAAAAAAATCCTTTGACCACAGATGCTAACACTCACTTGGCTATGTTTGCTAAAGGTGAAACTGCAATGATGCAAGAAGGTAACTGGGCACAAACCCTTGTTGATAACATTAAACCTGACATGAACATCGGGATGTTCCCAATGCCAATCAATGAAGATGCTGAGAAAAACGACAAAATGACTGTAGGTATTCCTGCTAACCTTGTTGTAAACAAAGATTCCGGTTCTAAAGAAGAAGCTAAAACATTCTTGAACTGGTTGGTAACTTCTGATATGGGTAAAGAGTACATCGTTAAAAAATGGAAATTCATCCCTGCTTTGTCCACCATCGAAGCAACTCCAGAAGATATCGGTAAGCTTGGATCTGACGTATGGAACTATGTAAAAGAAGACAAAGTGTATGGTTTGCAATCCTCTAAATTCCCTGATGGTGTAACTCAAGAATTTGCTAGTGTTATTCAACAGATGATTGCTGGTAAAGTGGATGTGAATGGCTGGATGACTGGCATGCAGGCAGCTTGGGACAAGCTTAAGAAATAAGGAAAGCTCGTTCATAAAAAAGATTAAAATGGACTAGTAGTTCACAAAGGCGTTCTCCGTATACCTCATCAATATGAGACGGGGAGCGCCTTTTATTTTAGTTAAGGGGAGAGGCACCGATGAAACGATTTGATCCTATTCAGATGGGTGTGGACTATTACCCGGAACATTGGGAAGAATCTATGTGGGAACCGGATATCAGATTAATGAAGGAAACAGGTGTTAAGGTAGTTCGAGTCGCCGAGTTTGCATGGAGCCGGTTAGAGATAGCAGAGGGGAATTATCAGTTCGGGTGGCTGGATCGCGCGCTGGATCTTTTTCACAAGTATGAACTGCAAGTTGTGATCGGTACACCGACAGCTACACCACCTAGATGGTTAACTACGAAATTTCCGGACGTGCTGCCAGTGTTTGCGAACGGGGAGATATTCCACCCAGGGGTACGCGGACACCGCTGCTATAACAGTGCATCTTTGCGCGAATACGGAGGCCGTATCACTCAACGTCTTGCTGAGCATTATAGTGAACATCCGGCCGTTATAGGCTGGCAGACTGACAATGAATTCGGTATGTTAGATTGTCATTGTGATGCTTGCAATATAGCGTTTCGCACTTGGGTAAAAGCCAAATATGGCAACCTTGATCGAGTGAATGCAGAGTGGGGAACCGTTGTGTGGAGTGGAGAATACAGCGATTGGAATGAGCTTACTCTTCCATTGGGCGGATCGCCCCATCAGAATCCATCGTTTCTGCTGGATTATCAGCGATTTCAGTGGGAGTCGGTGGTAGCCTTTCAGAAAACACAGATTGATATTTTGCGTATGTTTTGTCCGCAGCATTTTATCACGCATAACTTTCATAGCTATCCGCAGCGTTTAGATATGTATGCGGTCGGTGCCGACCTAGATGTGGCTGCATTTGACTATTATCCGAATACTTCGCCCACCAAGCAAGAGACGACACCTTATAGCGGAGCGTTATCACTAGATGTAACCCGAGGGATTAAACGTCAAAACTTCTGGATCATGGAGCAGCTAAGTGGCTCACCAGGTTGTTGGATGCCGATGTGGAGAACGCCGTATCCCGGGATGATTCGTGCTTATGCGTGGCAGACGATAGCCAGAGGCGCGGATACCGTCGTTCATTTCCGTTGGCGTAGTGCAGCCGCAGGCGCAGAACAATTCTGGCATGGGCTGATTGATCACAGCAATGTACCAGGACGCAGATTCGCAGAGTTCGCTCAGTTATGCCAAGAAGTTAATACAATTGGAGAAAGGCTGACTGGTACGACGCTAAAGCATGAAGTGGCGATTCTTCATTCTCATGAAGAGAAAGCCGCACTTGATATTCAACCTCAATCTGAGGGATTTGATTATTATGAGAATATAAAACAGATCCATCGTGCAGTGACGAAGCTTGGTATGGGCTGCGATGTGATTGACCTCAGACAACCACTGGACGGATATAAAGTAGTGATCGCGCCAAATTTATACTTGCTGGATGAGGCGATCGTACGTAGTTTGGAGGATTTTGCACTGGCTGGCGGAACTTTGCTTATTACCAACCGAAGTGGCGTGAAAAATACCAATAACATCGCAGTCATGCAGCCACTGCCGGGACTACTGAGCTATTGCACAGGGGTTGAAGTGCTGGAGTATGATCCGATTGGTGCTGAAACTCATAAGGTTGTTGATGCTGAGGGTAACCCATATGAATGCACGCAGTGGTGCGACATCCTAAAACCTGTTGTGGCAAGACCAATTGCTTGGTATAGCGATGATTTCTATAGTGGAACTCCGGCTGTAACTGTCAATGCTTTTGGGAAGGGTCAGGTTTATTATTTTGGAACGCATATGGAAGAGAGATTCTGGTTAGTTTTATTGGAGCGCATTTCTAAACAGCAGGGGCTGTTTAGATTTGAGGGATTGCCGGATGGAGTACAGGCTTCTGTGCGATCTGGAGGTCAAGGCAGCTTCTTATTCTTGCTTAATTTGAGCCGGGAGTCGGTGACGGTCGCCTTGCCACAAGAGTACAGCAGTCTGCTGGATCGCTCGGCTCGTTCAGGAAAGCTGCAGCTTGAGCCGTACGGCGTAGAAATTCTGGAGATGTGAAAGGATTTTAAGTAATTGTTGATGTGATAGGAGGTTACCTCTTGGAGGAACCCTGAGATTGTATTGAGATTGAGATTGGTGATTGAGATTTGTGATTTGAGATTGAGTTTTTGATTTGTGATTGCACTCTGTGCAATAGAATTCTTTTTTGGGTGGGAGAATTTAATATCTGTTGCACATTGTGCAATCAGATTAATGGAAAGCCTTCATTTTGATGGATTTCACCAGATTCTAATGCACGAAGTGCAATAGAATGCTCGAAATGAGATAAAAAGGCACATTCTATTGCATGAAGTGCAATTGAATGTACTCCTTGGGTCGAGGGAGCTGTCGAAGCATACTAGTTGGTGTGGTGCAGAATGCTGCGCTGGAGTGGTAGGCGAGTTGGTATGGTGTAGAATGTTGCGCTGGAGCAAGTGGCGAGTTGGCGTGTTGTAGAATGTTGCGCTAGAGCAGATGGCGAGTTGGAGTGGTGTAGAATGTTGCGCTGGAGCAAATGGCGAGTTGG
>RCUU01000623.1_pt1 | contig 19040 bp, 7 predicted proteins | sample 2166211 | NCBI WGS metagenome assembly RCUU01 (sample SAMN09932620, study PRJNA488358) | compost metagenome | feature: garden; material: soil; isolation source: compost soil in phenylacetic acid-enriched culture | place: Germany: Experimental Botanical Garden Goettingen | collected 2016-01-27
ACGAAAGCCTCGGCAGTCAGGTCCGCACGCCCCACATATCCCCGCGCCAGACCGGGCCCCCCCACAAACAACTCGCCCGCAACCCCTACGGGTACAACCTGCAACCGCGAATCCAGCACAAACAAACGCCAGCGATCGAGAGCCTGCCCAATGGGCGCCGGCTCTGTAACGACAGACCCCGGTCCAAAGGAACAATATGCGGACATTACAGTCGCTTCAGTCGGACCATATGCATTCACCACTGTGAGATCAGGACAGGCCACGCGTACCGCACGTATGGCGTCGGCATGAATAGCATCACCTCCGGTCCAGACTTCGCGCAGGCCGGCGAAACAACCAGGGTCCTGAGCGGCAATGAGGTGAAAGAGTGCTGCCGTGACAAAAACAACGGTCAGCCCGCCGACTGACACATGCCAACGCATTTGCTCGGGTGTCATCTCTCCCGGAAGGGCGATATGGCAACACCCTCCCGAGATGAGCGGAATCCACATCTCATACGTCGAAGCATCGAACGCCTGGGGGGAGTGGACTAGGACAACGTTATGTTGCCAAAGCCTGCTGTCAAGTCCAAACCCCAGAATCCCCCGGTGGGTGATCGCGACGCCTTTGGGTTGGCCCGTTGATCCTGAGGTGTACATAACATAAGCCAAGTCATCAGCACCAACCCCCGCTGCAACAGCTTTCCCCGCACCACCGGCAATGTCGTCCCACACATCCTCCAGCACGATAATCTCAGACACTGACTCCGGCAATATTCCCACCACCGAACGGGACGCCACGACAATCCTTACTCCAGCATCAGCCACCATGTATGCCAGACGCTCCTGTGGATTAGCCGGGTCCAACGGTACATAAGCCGCTCCCGCACTCACTATCCCCAATACCGCCATCACAGTCTCCACCGACCTTGGCACACACACCCCCACCAGACTTCCACGGCTTACTCCACGCTCTTGCAAGAACCTCGCCAACCCTGCAGACAACCTCGCCAACTCGCCATAGGTCACCTGAGAACCACATGAGGAAACAGCAACCCGATCCGGACACTCCGCAGCCGTATTTCTAAACCACTGATCGAGACCATATAAAGGAAGTGGAGGATGAGAGCGGGCGTCTTCGGCGATAACCATTCTCTTCTCTGACTCGACGAGTAACGGCAGCAGACTCACGGGTTGCGCGGAGTCTGACAAAGCTGCATCAAGCAGCATTTCGAAACGATCCATCAAGGCTTCTATGGAGGCGCAGTTAAACAGATCAGTGCAGTACTCCAGATTGAGATGTACACCATCTGTTTCTCGCTGAATCATGAGAGTGAGATCGAATCGGGAGATCCCGACGCTCATCCCTTGTTCAATCACATTTCGCATCCATGGGTCAAAAATCGCTGACTCAGAGGATTGCTCAAACAACGGCAGACTCTCGTCTGCGCACATCACTTGAAAGATCGGGTTATAGGAGAGATCCCGGGATGGACGAAGCATCTCCACTAGCCGCTCCAAAGGTACTTCCTGATGAGCTTGGCCATCCAATAATTTCTGGCGAACCTGACACACGACTTCGCTGAATGTAGGTGATCCTCCCAGATTAACGCAAATCGGCACGCAACTGACCAAGAAGCCAATCATGTGCTCGAGCTCCGGACGATTGCGGTTCGCGATGGGTACACCAATCACAACGACGTCTTGGCCACTGAGCCGACTGAGCAGAATGGCAAATACACTTAGCAGAGTCATGTATTCGGTCACCTGATGACTGCTGCTCCAGAGCTGTACGCGTTCACTCTGCTCTACAGAGAGACGACGACGGATCAGATCGCCTGCAAAAGACTGCATGGCGGGGCGAGAACGGTCTGCGGGGAGCTCCAGTCGCTCAGGCGCCTCGCTTAGCTGATTTTTCCAGTAGTCGAGATGATACTCCAAGATGTCTTCTGTCAGCCACATCTGGTGCTGCCACAACGAGTAATCGGCATACTGAATAATGCCCGGATCGGACTTGATTGGTAAACTGCCTGCTCCTTTATCCATAGAAGCCGACCGGAATTCGTCCACGAAGAGGCCGATTGAGTATCCGTCGAACACAGTGTGATGCGCACTCATCGCAAGGCATGTGTTCATCCCGTCGATTCGCACCACCAATGCTCGCACAAGTGGACCTTGCCTCAAGTCAAACGGTTGGTTCCACCAATCACAGATCCTGGCTTGAGCCTCGTCTGCATCAGTTACGTTTAATAAAGGTAGAGCCACCTCTGTGACTGGGGAGACAACCTGCCAGACCCTCCCCTCGCGCTCAAGCAGTACGGTTCGGAGGATTTCGTGGCGTTTGATGAGTTCAGTTAATACGTCCCTAATCTGTTGTTCGTCCATAACCGTCGGCAGCGGTACGATCCAGTTGATGGCGTAGGCCGTCATCCCGGGATTGAGGCGGTCAATGAAGTAAATTCGCTGTTGCTCGAAGGATGCAGGAATCGGGCTCCGGTGAGATGTGTGTTCGATCGGCGGCAGAAGCAGAGCTTGCGCTGCTTGCTGTATCCGGACCAATTCCTGGGCAACCTCAGCGATGGTCGGGTGGTCGAAGAAGAGCCGAACAGATACGTCAACCGAAAAAACCTGTCTGATTCGCGTAGCCAGTCTGACTGCGAGAAGAGAATGGCCCCCCAAGTCGAAGAAGCTGTCCGTTACCCCGATATGTGGATATGGCAGCACTTCTTCCCAGAGACCAGCTAACAGACGCTCCGTGATCGTTCGAGGTGATACATAATGTCTGCGCTCATGACTCATGCTGAGTGACAGGAGTGCCCGGCGGTCGAGCTTACCGCTTGACGTGACCGGCATTGATTCCAGGGCGATAATTTCTGCAGGAACCATGTAAGCCGGCAACTGCTCGGTCAGGTACCCCCGCAGCCTGGAAAGCATCCGTTCCTGCGAATCTTGCCGTATAGGATTATTGGCATAAGCTGTCAGCGAGGTCTCAGGAGGCTCGGCGGCAAGCGTCAGCCAACATCGCTCATCGATCGCCTCGGCACCACGCACGAAAAGTGCATCAAAAGCTCCATCCGGACCGTGTCCGCTCCAGTCAAGACTGATTGCGAAACCGATTGAGTTGGCCCACGATACCAGTGTATCCGTATCCAGTCCATCCGCCTCAGTGTTCAGGCGCCGCCATTGAGCAATGGTGGCATCGTGCTCTTCCCCGTATAGCCATACCGCTGTGCGGACGGCCAGGTTCACACGCGCATTAGGAATTCCTGTAACCCGCAGTCTGCCTGGGCTATCGCCCAGCATACGCTCGAGGATGTCAAGCGTCAATCCGGCGTCTGACCAGTTCACCTCAGGCGTGCAGGGTGCCTCTAAAAGGACTGATGAGGGACGGCCCACGTGTAAGACAACCTCATAGCGGAACATCGACATTTCGTTGACGAAGGCATTGCATTTGGGCGTAATCTCTATCCGGTTGATGCGGCCGCTCCGCAGCGCCCACAGACGGAATAAGGCCGGGGCAATGACGAGTTCTTCCTCGTCATTGATTCTGCGCGTGACCGCATCCCGCAGGGCAGCTTGGTTCGTGCTGTCAGGTGACCGTGACTCTTCGACACTGGTGTGAAACGCTTTTAGCAGGGACAGACTGCGGACATCGCCCACAATAATGACTCCGCCCTCCGCCACATGTCTCAATACACCATCAAGTACCCGGCACAGATAGTCGCTGTTAGGGAAATACTGGACGATGGAATTGAGTATTACGGTATCAACCGGGTCAATATTCAGGCCCCCTACGGAGTCAGCCTCCCCTTGTTGCAGACTGACTGTTTGTGACAGTCCGGCAAGGTGGATGCGACTGCGCGCGGAATTAAGGGCAGCGGCAGAAAAGTCGATCCCCAAGTATCGCTCACAGTGCGGAGCAACCTCCGATAGAATAAGCCCGGTCCCGCAACCTACTTCAAGAACAGAGCGCGGGTGTCTGGACAATACCAGGGAGACAAACTCATCCCGCCAGGCTGCCATCTCGTCATGGCCCAGGGGCAAACCGGTGTAACTGCTCGTCCATCCTGAAATGTCGTCCTTTGTCTCAGGCAGGTAACTGATGTTGTCGTAGACATGACACCAGCGGTCAACCCGGCTCTCTGCGAGATCTTCGACATCTGACAACCCTTCCGTACTGGGCGTAAGGACAACGAAAGTTGCCAGAGAACGATCTCCGGTCGCGTCTTCGCGGACAAGCGTCACGGAGTCTTGGACCAGGGGGGACCCCGTAAGCGTAGAATCAATTTCTCCCAACTCGATACGGTAGCCGCGAATCTTCACCTGAGTGTCCGTTCGTCCCATAAACTCCAGATTTCCATCCTGGCGCCAGCGCGCTGTATCACCTGTACAATATAGACGACTTCCATCGGATTCATAGGGCGACGCAATATACTTCTCAGATGTGAGACCTGGATTGTTCGCATACCCTGAACTGAGGCACAGCCCTCCGATATACAAGTCGCCGGGAACCTCAACAGGGCAAGGACGCAGTGACTTGTCCAATACAAGATATCGGGCATTCTGGATAGGACGGCCATACGGAATACTGGCCCAGCCAGGATCAACACGATCGACAACATAGAAGTTTGACCAGACGGTAGCCTCTGTGGCGCCACCTAAGCTCACTACCGTAACACTCGGAAAAGCGGCCTGCAGCACTGAAGGCGACCGTAAAGGGATCCAGTCTCCGCTCATGAATACCAGTCTAAGATTATTGGATACAGGAGTCGTCTCGGGTTCCAGGAACGGAAGAATCTGCATGAGTGCAGCAGGTGCGGAGTCCCAGAACGTTATGGGCTCCTCACGCAGATAGCGCACCAGCTGTGCCGGTTCTCTGATGTCATCGCCTTTAGCGATCCTGACCGATCCACCCGCCGCAAGCATACCGAACATGTCGTAGACGGAAAGATCGAAGGTGAGTGAGGTGATGAAAAGCATACGGTCATTCCGGCAAATCTGGAAGGTCCGGTTCACCCACTCGATAAGGTTGATTACAGGCGCGTGGGTCACAACCACTCCTTTGGGCGTCCCTGTGGTGCCGGATGTGAAAATCACATACGCCGGATCCGTTGGTAATCCCATGAGAGTCGGGCGCTCAATACTGGCTTTGAGTATATCTGCTGCCAGGTGCAACTGAAATCCGGGCGATGGATTGTGATAAGGAGCTGCGTCCAGCAAGATGACATGTTGCAGGTCCAAATATCCGCCCTCCGACTCGAGTTTCTGCAACAGGGAGGCCTGTGTGAGCAGGTATTTCACACCCATTGCTTCGAGTACAAGATGCCACCGCTTCGGCGGTGTTCCCGGGTCTAGCGGAATATAGCAAGCTGCTGCTTTGAGTACACCGAGAAGCGCAGGAACCATCTCAATGCTTCGTTCGGTGAGGATTGCTACGTGCTCAGTACGCCTAACTCCCAGTGCAGCCAAGTAGTTCGCAACACGGTTCGCTTGACCGTCCACCTCAGCATACGTACTTATTTCGTCTCCGAATAGAAGGGCGACAGCATTCGGTTGCTTGGCTGCACGACATTCGAATAATGTCTGGATCTGCAGATTCGGGCACTCCGCATCAGTGTCGTTCCATTCAACTACGAGCTTCTGCCACTCATCGGCGGGGATGAGCCTAAGTTCGCCCAACAAAGCCTCAGGGCGCAGGGACAATTGTTCGAGCGTCTGGACGAGGTGCCGAGCAGCCCGCTCGATTGCTGACCGTTGATAACGGCGAGTGTCATAACGGATATTTATCACAGGAAGCCTGTCTGCTGTAACCTCGATCACTAACGGGTAGGGCGGACGAGTCTCCCTGAACATCGTCTGCCAATGCATTCGGACATTCGAACCCTCCGTATGATCCGCAGAAGTTGCTGACGTGACTACACTGTTGAACAGGGCTTCGCCTGGAGCAAGATGAGCGATGCCATAGAGCTCAGCTAATGTGCAGTGCTCGTGTCTGCGTACAGTTTCGGTCTTGGTACGCAGGTACGTGAGCCATTGGCTCACCGTTCGTTGAGGAGCTAGCTCCAGCCGAAGAGGCAGGGTACGTATCAGACAACCCACGACCTTGTCGAGCCCCGGAGGGCCAGACCGACCAGATGTTGTGATACCCAGTACCGCCTCATCTGTGCCCTGATATGTACCCAAAAGAAGTGCCCAGGCACCTTGGACAAGTTCCTCTATGGTTAGGCCATAAATGGATGCGGTCCTAACCATATGTTTGCGGCCATCGTCTGTTAGTGGGACGAAGAACCGTTCGATCTGCAACGGTTCTCCTTCCTCAGGGCGCAACATCGAAAGAGCAGAGCGATCCCAGGGCAATTGAGATGCGGCACTTAGATGTGCTGCCTCCAAATCCCAGTACTCCGCTGTGGAGCGGTCGGGGCATCCATTCAACCATTCAACAAACCCGGACAGTTGTGGGGCATCCCTTTCCGCATACCTGTTTCCTTCCGATAAAGCTGTATAACACTCTTTAACTTCCTCAAGCACCATATCTGCGCTTATATCATCCAATATCAAGTAGTGGAAACTCCAGAGAATCCGCGCCGCCATCGCCGAATATATGACCTTTACGCGCCACAACGGCGCCGTCATCAGGTCAAACGGTGTGTGAAGATCAGCATTCTGCCATTGCTTAATCTGCTCGTCAAGCTCATCTTCATTATCAAATCCGGCATCTTTCACCTGAAAGTGAAGACTGCAGGTATCATGAATCCGGGCAGTCCCGGTGTGAGTATCTATTGAAGTTCGCAGAGCAGCATGCTTCCGGGCGACTCGTGCCCAGCTTTGATTCAGTATGTCCGTATCGATGACACCATCAATGTTGATTATGATTTGAGCATGAAATAGCGTGTCAGCCGGACGCTCGGAGCACTGTAGCAGAAGTCCGGTCTGTGAAGACGTGAGCCTATGACTGTTGGTCAGCAATGCGACGGTGGGTTCTACATTTGACATTGCAATGCTCCTTATCGACAAATTTTGAGCCGCCTGAATTGCCAGGGAAATGCAACTAACGTGATTACAGGACCAACTCTACTGCTAGTGCAGCAATTGGACAAAGAGATCCTACTATAGATTCACAAAGTGAATCAGTATAGCTCTAGTTGCTTGAAGGCAGGATGACGATATCGCAGGAACTTGACCCGGAGGCAAGTAGGTTAACCTCTGCGGCGGAGTGACCACTCTGCGGCTGCTAAGGAGGCCACACACCAGATCAACAGCACCACCCATGAGCGAGTGGAGACGGAGAATTCGTTAGGAAGAAGTGCCGAGCGCATAGCTTCAGCCATTGGTTGCAGCGGCAGCCATGAGTGAATTTGCTGTGCCCAATCAGGCATGCGCTCTGGCGGGAAGCTGATGGGCGTAAATAAGAGTATAGTGAATACCAGTACCTGCGACGCGAGTTGAGCGACAGTCGGCGATAATAGAAGAGTCAGAGCATAACCGATAGATGCGGCAGTCAATGAAACCAGAAACGCAATCGGTATCAGCCATAATGTAGGGGTGAGTTCGACACCAAATCGAATCGAGCCGGCGATAATGCCTACGATCAAACCTGGCAGAGCAATGATGGTCCACACAGCTAAATCAGAGAACAGGTACATCTCGCGCGGTACCGGCAACGTGCGCAGCCAGTCCAGACTCCCCTCCAAGCGAGCCCGGCTGACAAGTTGGGGAACCAGCACCAGACCAACGGTGATAAGAGTTGTAGTAGGTGCCCCGGTAGCCAGGTAGAGTTCAGCGAGGCGATCCGGATTTCCAACGAGTAAGCCATACCCGGCGATAGTTGCCACAGCGAGCATAATTTGCAGAATAACTAGCAGGGGCAGTGCATCAGTGATTCTGCGTAGTTGCCACTGAATCATCAGACCTAACTGCTGCATAGCAGTGCTTACTGCTCCCCGGTTGTCGGTTCTCATTGGGTAACCACCTCCTGTTCAACCATGTTGACGTAGACATCCTCCAGCGACACGGGGACAAGTGCATAACGTTCAATCTGACCAGCATCCAATTGTGCTGATGCCCACTCGACCATTTCAGCGGCGCGGTTGGCGGAAACTGAGGTCATCATCTTGCCGTGCCCCCGGTCGATTATTACTAGGCCATCCGGCCAATGCAGAGAACTGGCGGTCATCAGATCTACCTCCAGGGTTATCGTGCCTGATCGAGCCTGAGTAAGTGTAGCAGGAGAAGCATCAGCCAGCACCTTTCCGTGGTCCAGCACCACGAGACGATCTACCACCCGCTCCGCTTCGCGGACGTTGTGTGTGACCAGCAATACGCCGGCACCATTATCCGCCAAGGCTCGGATTTCTCCCCACAGTAAACGCCGACGTACAGGGTCAACATCATTAGTCGGTTCATCTAACACGACAAGTCGTCCCGGAACAACAGCGGCCATAGCGAATGCAGTAAGCCTTGCAATGCCACCAGAAATCTTCTGCGATGGGGTGTCTGCCCAGTCGCCCAGATCGAGCGCCTCTATTAGGTATTTCGTCCGGGTATGTACCTCTGACTTGCTTCCGCCCCGGATCCTGCCCACCAGTTCAATGGCCTTCTGTGGCGTCAGACCGGTGATGGGCACATTCGCCTGGGCTTGAACGCTAGTGAGCCGCCTCGCTTGACCGGGATCCTCTATAGCATTAACACCAGCAAGCATAATCTCACCCGAATCAGGCTTCAGGAGACCGACCACTTGGTTGACAAGCGTCGATTTTCCAGCTCCGTTGTGTCCGAGCAGACCGACCACCTGCCCCGACCTAACCGAAAGGCTCACGCCTGCATTTGCTTGTACTGTTCGACGCCCGTGACCGAATTGCTTGTGAAGGTCTCGTATCCGTAGAATATCGTCCATATAACCATGCCTTCCTGCGCAGGACATTAACCGGAATATAACCGTTTATGAATGCCCTCGCTCAAATTTTGAATCGATTTTCAGATAAATGGAGTTACTAGCTGGCTTCTACGGCTCAGTGAAATCGATAGCGACATCATACGTAACAGGAAAGAGCGTATGTATGTGATCTCACAGCCAATCGTATTACTTTGCATCAATGAGGTTCCGGATCAGGATATGCCTTATTTACGGCGGGTCTGAATCAGCTATGCCCCGTCTACTAGGTATCTGGTTAACTGCTGCCGACAGAGTCCGCCCATTGCTTTCCAGTCCCCGTATAGATGCCAAACTGGAGCAAACGATTGGGAGTGCCTTCGGGTACATTCGCCAGCGCTTCAACCAACGCCTCTTGCAATATCTTCTGTTTGACCTCGGCAGGAGTCATATGCGGTCCCTCGCAGAGATGCAGGGCCACAACTCCGGAGACATGCGCAGCCGCGATTTGGACACCTGACATAGTCGTCGACCCACCTCCGAGCATAGCTGAGGTAATCTCAACTCCCGGAGCGAAGATATCAAGCCCCTCTCCAAAGTTGCTAAAGTCTGCCATGCGGTCCGAACAGTCTGAAGCTCCGACAATAATACCCTCGCGAATGCGAGCAGGTGAAGAATTCCCCACGTCATCGCTTACACCTCCGCCTTCAATCACGTAGGTGATTCCTGAGGCTATGGAGGCCCGTATAGCATCGTCCAGCATTTCATTCGGAGGGATACCAATAGCCACGTTCACCACTGCAGGCTTCTGAGCATTCATGGTGATCCACTCAATAGCGCCTACAATCCCCTCAATCGAGCCATTCGCCTGGCCATCGAGGATCTTGACAGAGTAAAGTGCAGCTTTCGGGGCGATTGCAGCGATTACACCTGCGAGAAAAGTGCCATTCCCAAGCTCGTCAGCCCCGTTCCCTCCGAAAGCGTCATAGCCAGGGTGTGCGCAACAAGATAAATCATGATGTCCATAATCAATACCAGTGTCGACCAGGTAGACACTCACACCTGCCCCCCCGTTATCATGTTTGTGATCTACACCGGCTAGAGGCAGTGAACGTTGACAGATACGCTCCACCCCCCAAGAAAAGAACGGAGTCGGGCTGAGATTCTGCGGATTTGTGGTCATAATGTCTCCCTTCTGAAACAGAGGTCAGATACACTATTGCTAACCTATTAAGTACGAGGGCGTGATATACCATTAGGGGCTGATCACAGATTTGGTATCAGGAATAGCGCTCTCACGCACCCTCGGATCGTTCGATCCCGGTCCCCACTCGGAAAAACGGCGGAAGATAAGCGGAACACCACGGGCCACTGAAAGATCAGTACTGCTCATCGCCTGGATATGGATATGGGGTTGAGTGGAATTTCCGGAGTTTCCGCAATTCGCCAAATGTTCTCCTTCCGACACACGCTGTCCTTGAGCCACCCGGATTGACCCCAACTGCAGATGAACGATGGCAATAAAGTCAGTGGAGTCGTCTGGTGCAATTATGGTATAGTTTCCAGCGATCGCTTCGGGACCGCTGCGGATTCGAGAGTTTTGCCCCAACATGTAAGGCAGAAGGGTAAGCATCGATCGCCGGGCCTCGTGATCAGGTTCGCCGTCGTGAACTGACACGACCGTCCCCGATACAGGCGACAGTACCGGCTGGCCGAACGCATAGAAAATTTCGGGTGGTTCGGTGGATAAGAGCGTCCGCCAACTCGTTGTCGGGCTTGTGCGATTCTGCTCATCCACTGCGATAAAGTCGATGGCATAACCTACTCCGAACATGTCTGTACCGTGACTCGGCACTTTTTGAGCCGGGGTGGAGCCCACCAACCAGCGTCCTGTGAAGGGGAGTGACCCAATGACTCCTGCATTCCATACACGTGTCGGTGCAGAGCCTTCATTAAGGCTGATGTTAACCACAGTTCCAACCACAGCAAGAGCAAAAAAGATAATAATTCTCACACGGACCGCCTTGTTGGGAAGCGAACTCCCCTCCTGCTTCAGAGCCTTTTGATGGCCCTTATTCTTGGTAAAGAGTCGCCAAACATCCGTAATAAGCACTGCTCCGGCACCTATAAGGAAGGGACCCAACCATGCTTTACCCGCATAAGCCACTGGATCAAGGACCGCAAGCGGTGCGCCATAGGGACCCGACACAAGAGCCAGCGTAATTATGGCCCATGAGCAGGCTGAAATGACGGAACCTATAATACGCCAAACCGATCCCACTGCCGATACCCTAAACACAAGGCGTCGCCAAAGATGGAGATGAAGGAGCACTATGAGGATAAGGACTGCACTTGCAGTCACGATCTCAGTCATGCCGGAGACTCCGACATCTCTGCGAGCAGCCATCCTAGCCCTGACAAGCTGGCGACGTCGATGTCAGCTACACACCGGACAGGGATGAAATTCAGCGCCAATGTTCCCTCGATATGGATACGGCCGGTCCCCGCAGTGAAATCTGCTTCGTCCAAGCGAGTAGCTGCCGGATCAACCCGCAGGTTAAGATCGGTCCCCCCCTTCGTTTCAGTGAACTTGATAAATACGTAACCAATATCGGTTAATCGGGTACCTAAATCCCGGGCAGAGAGACAGGGGCCTCCTACGATTACGGGTTGAGGGCCGCTAGAGAGTCGTTGTACCAAATCATCCATTGCTTCTCATCCTTTCCTTCGCACTAATAGGTCAGTCGAACTGTTACATTGTACCGCTCTTCACCTGGTCCATTTGCTCCCGCAGACTACGGGGACGCATGTCTGTCCAGACTTCCCGGACATAGGCCAGGCAATCCTCGCGTGAACCTGTCGTGCCAGTTTCGCGCCATCCGCCAGGGACGGGTAGATAGCCGGGCCATAGCGAGTACTGCTCTTCGTCGTTGACTAATACTTTTACCGTTGTTTCACTCATAAGAATGCATCTCCTTTGTGTGGTGTTATTCTCATCAATGATAGTCACTCCCCCATACAGGGTCATGCCTTCTGTGTGTTCTCCTGCATGACAGCAGGCTTAGGGTGAAAAGAAAGCAGCCGGTCGACAATTGTCCCACGCCAACAAACCATGTCGTGCCCACCAATATACTCCTGATAGTCAACGGAATAGCCCTTTGCGACGAGTACGTCCCGAAAACGCCGATGTGCTGTCATAGGATCATAGTCCAGCGCAGCCGTCTCAAGGCTCCCGATCTCGAGGGCAAACCGGATCGGCAGCCTGGGGCTCGCTTCATAACGGCGGATCAGCCAGTCATTTCCGCTATCCTCCCCCTTCCCTGGCCACCAGAACGAACCCGATTGCGAAATTACCCGACCGAATCGTTCCGGTGCGTTCAATGCTGCATACGAGGCTGCGAGCCCGCCAAAGCATGAGCCCGCAATCACCGTTCGTTCCGGGTCGCTTGTGATGTGGTACCGGGCATGCACCCATGGCATGAGCTCCTCAATGAGAAATCGCTGGAACGGTTCATAGCATGGCAACTCAGTGGCCCGAATCTCTTGATCTTGGTTGGTATGCATAACTATGACATATGGCGGTATCCGGTTAACGTATTGAAGATTGTCAAGCACTGTTGTTATCGCCGCGAAGTTGTAGTAGGACCACCCGTCAAATAGGATAAGGACATGGTATGGATCGCCATCGGCTGAGTAGTCCGGTGGAAGGTATACGCTTATGTGGTGGTCAGTATCAAGGATGGAACTATGCAGTTGATGCATCTTGGTCTGGCCTTTCGGCACACCTTTTCGCTGGATATTCCATGGCTGTCGCGGTGCCTTAGGAAATTCGAGCACGGATACCTTAAATTCATGAGGGCTACTCTGTAACGTATAAGTGTGAGGGTTCAGGGGGTCAGTGGAGTAGCCTTGCAGGCGGATCATGACATCGGCATAGCTTGTGTACGGTACAAGTGAGTCATTTACCGAGAACAGATACGTCGTCCGCAGCTGAGATGGCAACGCATAACTGCGATACCATACATCAGTACAGGGGAGCCGTGTCATCATCACTTCGTCGAATCCGCCCTCAGCCGGAGCCGTACAGAACAGTACAAGGACGTTTCTGGTGTCCATCGGCCCTCGCCACAGAAATGTGACTAGTGTCGTGTTCTCGTCGGATGTTGACTCCATGAGGGGCCCGCCGCTTTCGGTGAGCTCTGCCCACAACTCATCCAACGGTACCCAGTCTCCATTTGCAGCGGCTTCCGCGACGATGCTCAGCCGCGGACTGCAGTTGGTTAATTCGCTTGTCATGGTTTTTCTCCTTTCCATCCAGACTTCATACAAGACTCCATAACTCGTCAGCATCCATCTCATTCGAGTCATCGTCTTGCGTTGATGCTTCCGCAATGGCTATGGCAAGCGTCTCAATGGTTCGATTCTGGAAGACTGTTGCTAATCTCAATTCGATACCCCAACGTTCCTGCACAGCTGTGGCCATCCGGGCGACCAGCAGGGAGTGTCCTCCAAGTTCGAAGAAATCATCCTGGACACCGATCTGCTCCAATTGAAACATCTCCTGCCAGAGTTGAACCAGACCAACCTCTGTCTCATTCCGTGGTGCGACATAGCACTCAGCGGATTGACTGCAACTCCGCACATCAGAGACTGACGGAAGAGCCTTGCGATCAATTTTCCCGTTCGTGTTAAGGGGCAGCTCCGATAAGACCATGAAATAAGCCGGTACCATGTACTCCGGTAATCGCCCGTGAAGGAAGCGCCGAACTTCTTCAATGTCTATCTCGTCCCCGTCCTCAACTGTAAGGAAGGCTGTGAGCCGCTTATCGGACGCAGACCATTCGTGCACGACCACCACACACGCATCAACCGCAGGATGCTCTCCCAGGATTGCTTCAATCTCGCCGATTTCAATACGGAAGCCCCGGATCTTGACCTGATAATCTGTACGACCGATGTACTCAATGGTCCCGTCGGCACGGAAGCGAGCCAAGTCGCCTGTGGCGTATAGACGCCCTGCCTTAAATGGATTGGCGACAAACCGTTCGGCTGTCAAGTCTGGTCGCCCCAGATAACCGCGAGCCAATTGGATGCCTCCGATAAATAGTTCGCCTGCAACTCCGTCTGGGACTGGAGACATTGTGGAATCCAGAATATATAACTGAGTGTTCGCGACAGGGGTGCCAATGGGTACTGATGTAGCGTCAGGTTCCGTACGACACTCCCAGAAACTCACGTCGACCGAGGCTTCAGTCGGACCGTAGAGGTTATGGAGGTGTGTGTTAGGGAACATCTCCAACGCGTCTTTCTGCACATCGATAGGAAGCGCTTCTCCGCTGCAGACGATGTGGCGCAGGCTACCGGTCCTGTCGGCGACACCTGGATGTTGCAAGAACTGTTGCAGCATGGATGGTACAAAGTGGACAACCCCTATGTCCTGCTTCCGGATTACATTGGCCAGATACCCGGGCTCCTTATGTCCATCCGGTATTGCAACATGCAGTCGCGCACCAACCAGCAGCGGCCAGAAGAACTCCCAGACTGACACATCGAATGCGAACGGTGTTTTCTGCAGGACATGATCATCTGCCGCAAGCGGATAGGCTTGCTGCATCCAAAGCAGGCGGTTCACTACCCCGCGGTGGCTGAGCATGACGCCTTTTGGTTGTCCGGTCGAACCGGAAGTGTACAGAACATAAGCAAGATTGTCCGGGAAGGCCTTACGTGATGCTTCAACGAAAGAACGTTTGGGCTGGTCCGCTTCACCGTCTACACAGGTTACATGGCCATCGTTCATGTTCAGTACACAGCAATTGTGTACCACAGACAGGTGCATAACCGTATCTTGCTGAGCCAAGACCAGGGTAATCCGCGCATCAGCAGCAATGTACCCTAGACGTTCCGCGGGAATATCTGGATCAAGAGGCACATAGGCGGACCCAGCCCTGTGGATCGCGTGCAGTCCAATCACCAGGTCGAGCGACCGGCGCATACAAATCCCAACGCAGACGTCTGGCCCAGCCCCCAGTTCCTGCAGCAAGCAGGCTATCTGCTCAACCTTATCGTCCATTTGCGCATAGGTTAGCTGGTGCTCCTGGAAAGAGATAGCTATACGGTCTGGTGTTCGCTTTGCTTGCTTGGCAAACAGCTCATGGAGACAATCATCACCAATCATTGTGGTATCGTCAGTTTGGTTACGCACCTCAATGATACTTCTCTTCTCCTCAGCATTCAGCAAATCAAGGCTGCCGACCGAAGCATTCGGGTTATGGACAGCCATGCCCAAAAACATGAGCATATGCTGTCCAAGACGGGTGATCGTCTCTCCGTCGAACAAACTGGTTGCATACTCGAACGCCAAACGCAGACTGCCCCGGTAAGGCTGAAGTGTAAGCCCCAGATCAAACCTAGCCACGCCGATGCCGGCATCCGTAATCGCATGAAGCCATTCGGGTCCAGACTGCCCGGTTCCTGCGCTATCTACGTCTTGATCCAAACCGGTTACTAACACCTGAAACACTGGACTGTGCGACAGGCTTCTCTCCGGCTTCAGGTGATCCACCACACGTTCGAAAGGAACATCCTGATGGCTGTGAGCCTCCAGTAACTTATGCTGCACCTGAGCAATCAACGAGTCAAAGCTTGGATTACCAGTCAAGTCCACACATAATGCGATGGTACTTACCAAAAAGCCAATCATTGGCTCTGTTTCGGCTCTGCTGCGGTTAGCGATCGTAATGCCAAGAACCACTTGCTCCTGCCCGCTGTACCTCGACAAAACGGCTGCAGCCGCACTCAATAGAATGACGAATCTGGTTGTATGGAGCGACATAGCTAATTGGTCAAGCGAGTCCACTAGTTGTTTCTCCAACATCACATGGGTATTTGCTCCGCGGTAGTCTTGCACCGCAGGTCTTGGACGGTCGGTTGGCAGCGAGATGAGGCCTGGTGCATCCGCCAGTTGATCGGCGAAATACTTCAAATGTGCATTGACACGGCCCCCCTCCAGCTCCCGGCTTTGCCAGGCAGCATAATCTGCGAACTGGATTGCTAACGGTTCGGGAGCTGGGGTACCGCTAAGGGCATCGCGGTACAATGCTCTTAGTTCACGATCAAAAATCGGAATAGAGAACCCGTCAATAATTGCGTGATGCGCACTGATCGCGAGTACAGTCTCCGCGCTGGGCAATCGAACCATTGTGATCCGCAGCAGAGGACCCTTGGCAAGATCGAATGGCTTAGTCCATAAACCAGAAGACAATGTCTGTACCTCCAGGGCCAGCCTATCCTCACTCACCTCAGATAGGTTACTCTCATTAAATTCGTAGGCAGGCTTAGGTGAAATCAACTGAAAGACAGATTCACCATCGTGTCGTAAAACCGTCCGCAAGGGCTCGTGACGCAGACTTAAGCGGTCCAGGGCGGTACGAAGCATAGTCGGATCAAGATCCAACTGCCAATACTGGAGCCAACCGACGGTGTACAGAGATCCGCTTGAATAGAGCTGCTCCATAAACCAGAGACGTTGCTGGTCTGCAGTTGCCGGAAGAGGCTTGTTGCGAGGAATACGGATCAGTGGAGCCATCTCCATATGTTCATTACTCCCCGCTAACGAATCTATCTGTGTTGCAAGACCAGCCACGGTCGGAAAATCAAACAGCAGCTGTAAAGGAACGCTTATGCCGATTTCGCTTTGAATACGTGCCACGATTCGAACCGCGAGTAGAGAGTGACCACCAAGAGCAAAGAAGTCCTCATCTGTACCGATTGGATGTTGGTTCAGAACACCCTCCCAGATGGCTGCAAGGCACGCTTCGGTTGCTGTCCCCGGGGTGGCCGCGCTAACAGTCCGTGTCATTGCATCAGGAGCAGGTAATGCTGATCGGTTAACCTTGCCACTACTGTTCAGCGGCAGAGACTCCATGAACACATACGTCCTGGGAATCATGTATGGAGGCAATTGGAGGCTCAGGAATTGCTCTAGCATTCCATCGACCGCATCCTCCCTGTCACGAAGAACGACATACGCAACAAGCTGCTTGCCGGTATCGCCTTCATGCACTATCACGGTACAATTTGTTACCGAAGGATGTTCTTTGAGTCTTACCTGTATTTCTCCCAATTCGATTCGGAATCCCCGAATTTTTACCTGGTCATCAGCTCGACCTACAAACTCCAGGTTACCAGCAGCGTTGAATCGCACCATATCACCGCTGCGGTATAGACGGGCACCCGGCTCAGCTCCGAAGGGATCGGCGACATAGCGTTCCGCTGTGAGGTCCGGTCGGCCAAGATAACCTCGGGTCAAACCTGCTCCACCAATATAGAGTTCACCTTCGCAGCCAGGCGGGACGGGACGCATTGAGGCGTCCAGAACGTACACCCGGACATTGGTAATGGGACGACCCATGTGAATATTTTGAAGCTCCTCATCAAGAGGCGCTGCCGTTGCGAAGATCGTCGTCTCGGTAGGACCGTACACGTTCTGGTACATGCGTCCAGGCGCCCATGTTCTGATCAGGTCCGCTGAGTAAGCCTCGCCCCCGATCAGGAGGCTGTCCAAGCTTGTCAATCCGGTATTTTCAAGGGTAACTAGAGCACCCGGTGTGAAATTGAGCGACTCTATCGCAGCTTCGCGCACCTTATTACCCAGCTCATGCCCAATCATGCGCTCTCCCTGATCGGGGATATGAAGGACCCCGCCGGTAGCAAAGGACAGGATCATCTCCCACACGGAGAAATCGAAACCAAGCGAAGCTACTTGCAGTACTCGCCGCGGACGGTCCAGGTCTGGTTGACTCCGAAGCCACGGTATAACGTGATTCAAACAACGGTGAGCTACCATAACACCCTTCGGCTTTCCGGTTGATCCTGAAGTATAGATAATATAAGCAAGGTTGTCACCGGCTAGTCTAGTCTCGGGAATAACCTGGGGCTGATCAGCCACACAGTCCCATTCGGAGTCTAAACACAGCACCTCAAGGTGGCTCGGCAGCTTGCTCTTAAGGTGTTGCTGGGTAAGGAAGATCTGTAATCTGGCATCCTCCATGATCCAGGCCAGGCGGTCAGCGGGATAGGACGCATCGATTGGTACGTAGGCCCCGCCCGCCTTGAGGATCCCAAACAGGCCAATGATAGATTCAACTGAACGCCCTACGTAGAGACCAACCAGCATATCTGGTCCGACCCCGCGAGACATTAGCCAGTGCGCAAGTTGATTCGAGCGGCGATTCAATTCGCCATAGCTCAGCTGTTCACCGTTATATACAAGTGCCACCGAATCAGGCCTGTTGTATGCGGCCTCTTCCACGAGCTCATGCAGGAACGGTGCAAGCCTGCCCGATGACGATTCGATGCTCCACCTATCGACGGCCTGCCGCAACTCACATTCACTCAAGGGGGTCACTAAACCCAGAGGATCAGCAGAAGCGGCGACTAGATGACGGCACACCGTCTCTAGACTTGTAAATATCCTTTCGGCAGTGGCCATATCAACTTGACGAATATCGTACATGAGGTCGAGCTGCAGTTCCTCAGTGGCTGCAGCGATTAAACTAAGTGGATAATGGGTTTGCTCCCGCGAATCTCCTTGATGGAGGTCCAGGGTAGTCTCAGCCTTCTCCATTGGGTAGTTTTCAAAAACGAAGAGTGTGTGGAATACAGGGCCGGGGGGAAGGTCCGTCCAGCCTCGGATGAGATTGAGAGGAGTATATTCATGTTGTCTGATCTGCAGATTGATGTCTTGCAGATCATGCAGCCAGTCCATGACGGGTTGTTGGTCGGGCAGACGTACGCGTATCGGCAAGGTGTTGATAAAGAGGCCGATCATGCGTTCGATGTCAGCGACCTCACTGGTGCGCCCGGACACGACGGTGCCGAACACCACATCGTCAACCCCTGCGTAGCGACCGAGCAGCAATGCCCATGCACCTTGCAGAACCGTGTTCAATGTCAACTTACTCGTTTGAGCAAACTTCTGCATGGCCGAGAATAGATCTTCAGGGATAACTCTGGTCATATGCACCATGTAACCGGAATCCTGCTCAAGGGCCATTGCGCTGCGCTCCACTCTTGGCAGTGGTGTCGGTTGGTCGAAGCCATCCAGATAGGTGCGCCAGAAGGCTTCGGCGGCGTCCAAACCTTGAGTGCTCAGCCAGGAGACGTAGTCACGGTAAGGACGCGGCGGACTGATA
>RCUU01000624.1_pt1 | contig 18921 bp, 12 predicted proteins | sample 2166211 | NCBI WGS metagenome assembly RCUU01 (sample SAMN09932620, study PRJNA488358) | compost metagenome | feature: garden; material: soil; isolation source: compost soil in phenylacetic acid-enriched culture | place: Germany: Experimental Botanical Garden Goettingen | collected 2016-01-27
GCCTGGATAAGCCCGAATTGCTTGCGCCGGCGGGCAACCTCGAAAAATTGAAATTTGCTATTCACTACGGTGCTGATGCTGTATATATCGGGGGACAACATTACGGCCTTCGTTCTAACGCTGATAATTTCAGTTTTGAAGAAATGCGCGAAGGGGTCGAATTTGCCAAAAAATACGGAGCTAAGGTGTTCGTAGCTACTAATATCTATGCTCATAATGAGGATCTGGAAGGTATTGAGGAGTATCTGCGCAATCTTTATGAGGCAGGGATTAGTGCAATTATTGTAGCTGATCCGATCATTATTGAGACTGCCAAGCGGGTAGTGCCTAATCTTGAGGTCCATCTCAGCACCCAGCAATCAACCATCAATTGGCAGGCGGTCAAGTTTTGGAAAGAAGAAGGCTTGCCGCGTGTCGTTCTTGGGAGAGAGACCAGTCTCGAAGAGATTGAAGAGATTAAAAAGCATGTAGATGTTGAGATCGAGACTTTTATACATGGGGCTATGTGCTCCTCATTTTCCGGACGCTGCGTATTGTCGAACCATTTTACAGACCGCGACTCGAATCGAGGCGGGTGCTGCCAGTCATGCCGCTGGAAGTATGATCTGTTCGAGGATGGTCGCCCTGAAGAGGTATGGACGTCAGAGGAAGAAATGCAGGATGGTCAGGAGGGGCGTCAGCTTCAGTTGGGTGTTACTCAGCTTCCGCTTTTTGAAGAGCAGGACAATCCTTTTACAATGGGCTCCAAGGATTTATGTATGCTTCAGAACATCCCTGATTTGATCGATGTTGGTGTCGATAGCTTTAAAATTGAGGGACGCATGAAGTCTATTCACTATGTAGCGACTGTAGTTAATGTATATCGTCAAGCGATTGATTCATATATGGCTGATCCTGACAACTATGTATTCAAGCAGGAGTGGGAAAATGAAATTAATAAGGCGGCAAATCGTCCGCTGAATACAGGTTTCTTCTACGATACACCTGATCATGAGGATCATATTTATGAACCTGAGGACAAAGCAGTTCCTTATGATTTTGCCGGCCTTGTTATGGAGTACGATGAGAAAACAGGCATTGCAGTTATTCAGCAGCGAAATCATTTTAAGCCAGGGCAGGAAATCGAATTTTTCGGACCGAAAGGTACTTTCTTTAAGCAAAAAGTGGGTACAATCTGGGATGAAAAAGGAAATGAGCTGGACGCAGCCCGCCATCCGCTTGAACGCATCAAAATGAAGGTTGATCAGCCGGTATCGTATTTTGACATGATGAGAAAGAAAAAGTAGCATCATGTTACAAAATTGTATACACAGCAAAAATAGAGCCCTGGACCTTGGTCTAAGGCTCTATTTTTTTTATGGAAATTAAAATAATTATAAAAAAACTAGGCCTATAAACCGATATGTATAATAAAGTGTCATTTTGACGCTCTGGTATTTTAAAGCAGGTAATTACAATGAGTGGTGGGTGATTGACATGAATCTGCTTCCTAAGAAGAAACAAGCAGAAGATAAGGACAAAAAAGTCAAAGACAGCAAGGGAAAAGACATGAAAGCGCTTAATGGAGGGAGCGATTTCCTGCAGAAAGTGATCAGCAGGCTCCCGAAACAGTTTAATCCATCCAAGTCTGTAGGTATCCGATTGTTCCTCGTTTTCTTCATTGCCATTATGTTTTTTGTTTTGGCTATCGGAATTCTCTCCTATCAAATGGCTAAGAGTACAATTCAGGACAATGCCGAGCTAGCTAATTTACAGACAATATCCCAAACCTCTCAGAAATTGGACATTGTTTTTCAGAAGTATGAAGAGAACCTGCAGCAGATGTTCCTGGATGATGAAATGCAAAAAGCGATTACGGATGCTTCATTGACTGATATTGGGGACTACGATCGCTTTACGGCTACAACCAAAATGAGAAATCGTCTGAACACACTGACATTCTCAACTAAAGGCATTGTCGGAGTGTACATGTTGTCTCCGGAAAAAATCGTGGATGATGTTACATCCGGCACTACGAGTCAGGCATTTTTAGACACAATTCGTGATGAAGTATGGTTTGAGGATATGACTAAAGCTTCAAAAACGATGTGGATTAATGTACCGAGTGAAAAAGCTTCAGGAACATCGATTTTTAGACTGGTCAGATCGGTGCAAAGTGTTACCAGCATGAAACGCTTCATTCTCGTAGCTGATATTAATTTGGATATACTTAACGGTTATCTTAAAGAAGTTAACCTCGGTCAAAACTCCAAATTGCAAATGTTAGGGCCGGACAACATCGTAGTTGGGTCCACGCTGGAAGAGGATATTGCCAAGACCACTGAATTTGATTTGAGTAAGGCTGACAACGAGAATGTCGGTAATGTTACAACGAAGGATAGTAAAGGAAACTCAGTTTTGGCAGTATATAATACTCAGAGCGCTACAGGCTGGAAGATGTTAGGTACAGTCTCAACAGCTGAATTGATCAAAGATGCTCGAGGTATTTTGTTAGCTACATACATAGCAGCCGCTGTTGTTGCCATAGCGGCGATCGTAATTGCAATGTGGATGGTTAAAATGATAGCCCATCCTTTATCCAAGCTTCAAAACCTGATGGAGGAAGGCTCCAAAGGCAATTTAAATGTACGTATGGAGACAAAAGCAAAGGACGAAATCGGTCAGTTAACCGGAAGCTTCAATGTGATGATGGAGCAGATTACCGCGCTTGTTAAGCAGACTAATATCTCAGCGCAGGAAGTGCTGGATACCGCAACTGAGCTTACTCAAGCATCCAACAAAACGGCTCTCTCGGCGAAGGAAATTGCAATTGCCACCGAAGAAATTGCAAACGGGGCAACAAGTCTAGCGAACGAAGCAGAGCGGGGCAATGAGCTGACAGAGAACATTTCCCGAAAAATGGTGCAGGTTATCAGCACTAACAAAGAGATGGAAGCTTCGGCTCGTCAGGTAGAGAAGTCCAGTGAACAGGGTACCGAATATTTGAAGGGTCTGCTTGAAAAAACGAATATTACTGTAGAAATGATTAATGCCTTAACGGATAAGGTTGATTCGCTGAAATCCAGCACTAATTCTGTATTGAAGGTTCTGGATGTGATGCAGAATATTACGCAGCAGACTAACATTTTGTCATTGAACGCAACCATTGAAGCAGCCCGTGCAGGAGCAGCAGGTCGGGGCTTTATGGTAGTAGCTGATGAAATCCGTCAATTGGCGGATCAATCCAAGCAATCCATCGCAATGGTGGGGCAGATTACCGATAACATCCAGAAGGAAATGAATGAGACTGTGCATGCCTTGTCGGAAGCTAGTCCTCTATTCCAGGAGCAAATCAGCTCCGTTAAGGAAACTAATCAAATATTCGTTTCGGTTCGAGATCAAATGGCTGGATTTGTCCGACACTTGGATGTCGTTACTGCTTCCATTGATGAATTAAATGAATCGCAAAACGTATTGTCAGAAGCTATGAGTAATGTAAGTGCAGTAGCAGAGGAATCCTCGGCTACCTCCGAAGAGGTTGCATCGCTCAGCAGTGAGCAGCAAACAGTTGGCGAGCATCTGGTGGGGCTTTCTGACAAACTGGAAAATGTGTCATCTGGTTTGAAGGAGTCTCTGTCCAAATTCACTGTTTAAGACAAGCAAAATGATATACAAGCATCCTCTGAAAACAGTTTGATAGAACTGGTGGATAAAACAAAAAATAAGCTGTCCTATGATCGCTGATGATCATAGGACAGCTTTTTTGTAGTTAGTTGTTTAAGAAGCCGTGTGAATGAGCTTTTCCCAGGAAATAATGGTATTAGACTAAGGGGGCAGAATGATGGCATTAATAAGAAAAAAACGCATATTCTATACTCTGATACTATTTACATTGGTGTTTATGTTATTCGCCGGACGGATGGGCTGGATACAGCTTCAATCAGCTTTTAAAGCGGTTACAGTCAGCGGGATGACGATGAATGAAATGGCGGTTAGACAAAGGGAAGAAAGCATTGAGCTGGATTCCGGGAGAGGTCAAATTAGCGATCGTAATGGAAAGCCGCTGACAGGGGTTACGAAATGGGAGCCGGTGTTATTTCCCTTATCTGATATCGATAATGAGCAACGGCTGGATACGCTGGCTGCCATGTTAGGAACAAATACCCGTGAACTACAATCAACATGGAGTGAATTAAAGACACCATATGTTTGGCCCCACAAAAATGCAGCTGCCGGGAAGCTTTATGAAGAAGCGGTTAGCGGCTCTGTTTTAGGCTTTGAAGTACTGCCTTATGTGTACCGATATCCCGAGGGGGAGAGTGGACATCAATGGTTAGGCTACATCGCCCAGCGCCCGGATCTGATTTTGAAGCTCCGCTCTCAAAATAAACAGAACGCAAATATGTCATCGTCATTAAAGGTAGGTGCTGCCGGATTAGAACGAAGCTTTGACCGCTTTTTACGTGGGATTGGTGGGACAAGAGCGTATTATTCGGTTGATGGCAAGAAACGGCCGCTGAATGGAATTGGTACAAGGATAAAAGGGACAAGCAGCAGATACTATCCTCTAACTATACAGACCACGATCGAATCGAAAATTCAAGAAGAGCTTGAGCAATTAGTCGGGAAGATGGGCATGAAGGAAGGAGCCGTCGTAGTACTCGATGCTGAACAAGGCGATGTTATAGCGATGGTATCACGCCCCTTCTATGACCCATCTCATGTTAATGTAAAAGATGGAAGCTGGAGCAATCGGGCAGTGAAGGCGGCTACACCCGGATCGATATATAAGCTGGTGGTCGCTGCAGCCGCGTTGGAGGAGCACGTAACCTCGCCTGATGAAGTATTTCATTGCTCTGGCCACTATGACAAATATGGATTAGCCTGTTGGAAAACAGGTGGACATGGTGACATAACCCTCAGTGAGGGCTTTGCCAAGTCATGCAATGTTGTTTTTGCAACGCTTGGAGAAAGGCTAAGCGCTGAAAGTATTAGTAAAACCGCCCATAAGCTGGGGCTTAACGAACAGATTGGATGGCATGATAAATCTTTTCTGGATGGGAGTCCTCTGTACCAAATGGATCAGGAGGAAGCCGGACGTACATTTTATGACATGTCAAAAGTGGACGGAGGAGCTTTAGCCCAGACTGCGATTGGGCAGCGTGATGTGCTTATGACCCCGCTGCAGGCGGCAAATCTTGTTGTCACCCTGCTTAATCAAGGGGAAGTATATTCTCCTAGACTAGTGAGTACAATTCTTTTCAAGGACGGTTCTACACTAGCGGACCTCCCAGCTCAGAAATATTTTTCTAAGGAAGGGAAGATACAGCCAAAGACTGCAAAGCTGCTGTTGTCATGGATGAGACAGGTTGTGACGGACGGAACCGGTCGGACGCTTGTGTCGGCAAAATGGCCGTTAGCGGGTAAATCAGGTACTGCTCAAGTCATTCATAACGGAGAGGCAAGGAACAATCAATGGTTTATCGGATATGGCCCTGTAGGAAAACCTAAATTTGCGGTTGCTGTATTGTCACAAAATCGCCCAACTCATTCAGAGCATCAGGCCATCGAAATTTTTCGTAGCACCATGAATATACTTGAGCGTCATTTTCCAAAATAATGACCCTAATTGTGTGAGGTGTGTGATAAAATAGTGGAGATGCCATGCTTTTATGCATGTCAAAGTCATTGAATCATAGAAAAGTGGGGAGAACGACATGGAGACTTTGCTGCTGTGGTTATTTTACATTTCATCCTTATATGCGTTCATACCTGGACTGATTACCCGAATGTTTGGTTTTCGTGTTTTCAGGCACGGACTAACTAAGGATGAATTTGCTCTCACTTTCGATGATGGTCCAGATCCTGTTTATACTCCACAACTGCTTGATCTTTTACAGCGCTATGGAGCGAAGGCAACCTTTTTTGTAGTTGGCTCGAACGCCGAAAAGAATCCTCAGCTCATTAAAAGAATGTATGAAGAGGGTCATTTGATCGGAATTCACAATTATGTGCACAAAACAAATTGGTTGATGTTCCCTGCAACTGTAAAAAAACAGATACAGAAGACAAATAAGATCATTCACGAAGTGACAGGAAAAACAACGCATTATTACCGCCCGCCATGGGGGATTGTGAATTTGTTCGATTTTGCCAAGCGTGACGACACTCAAATCGTGCTTTGGTCCGGTATTTTTAATGATTGGCGAGTTAAGATTGGAGCGAATCGCCTCACTAAACGGATGATGAAGAAGCTGCGGGGAGGAGAGGTGTTCCTGCTTCATGACTGTGGTGCTACACTTGGTGCAGATAACGGAGCGCCTGGTGAAATGCTGATCGCACTCGAAAGAGTACTGCAGGAGGCAGAGCGACGCGGGCTCCGCAGCATTCGAGTGGATGAGATGATCCAGGAAACGGAGCGCATAAAGAGGGAGAGAAGGATGAAGAAATCAGGAGTTCCACCAGCTTCCGAGGAAAAGGCTGCGAAATATCAACCGCCGAAGCTGTCATGGTTCAAACGCTTTATCGTTGCGTTGTGGCTCTTATGGGAGAAACTGTTTCACTTCATGTTCAATCTGAAGACAACAAATGAGGAAGATCCGATATTTCATTTCCGTATTCGTCCATATCATGGAAAGGCTGTAGCAATGGACAACGGGGATGAGCTTGTAAGCGGAGATCGAATTCTGGAGCTGCATTTTGATAACAAAAAATTGTTTGCGATAGGCTCAAGATCCAGAACACCGGTTCAGCTTGCTTTGCAAATGATCAGGGGAGTTGAGAAGACGCTGCCTGAGCTTGCCAGCTATATCCATAATCATCCTGAAACTCATGATGTAAAGGCGATATATGGCGTTAGCATGATCAACAGAGGACCGGAGCAATTTGGATTTACGGTAACCGATCTTCCTAAAGGCTGGTTTGCTACCTCGTCAAAAATGTATTTGAGGTTTTTACTGAGGGTGATTCATCCTTCCGGTAATGATCGGGTAAAGAAATCCTCACATCAATTAGTTCCTAAGCTGATTGTTATGTCTATGGATACGCTTATGGACAAATATTTAAAGGACGGCACACATGGCTCACACCATCGTCTGTATAATAAGAATGTGAATGTGGAGCCTGATGAGGAAGAGGAGACTGCACTTCAAGCCACCGTGCCGTGCAGCCAATAGCAATTATTGTGTTAGGTTATAACCTGCTTTTATTAATATGAATGATAAACGGCTCTCCCGTCGCCATCATGCGATCAGGAGAGCCGTTTTTATTAGATGCTGCGCTGCTTCGTCAGCATTAGATTTTCATAATACCGCCCTTGCTTGCGTTTGTTACCAGCTTGGAGTAACGCGCCAGATAACCTGTCTTCACTTTAGGTTCAAAACCTTTCCAGTTACCGCGCCGACGCTCAAGCTCATCGTCAGATACCTGGAGTTCGATTTTGCGGTTGTTGAGATCAAGCTCAATAATGTCTCCATTCTCAACAAAAGCGATGGGTCCACCCTCGGCTGCTTCAGGAGAGATGTGACCGATACTGATACCGCGGGAAGCCCCGGAGAAGCGTCCGTCAGTAATCAGGCCAACCTTGGCGCCAAGGCCCATACCAACGATTTGTGATGTAGGGGCGAGCATTTCAGGCATTCCCGGTCCACCCTTAGGTCCTTCATAACGGATAACTACGACACTGCCTTCTTTAACTTTCCCGTTAGCGATACCTTCAAGCGCTTCTTCCTGGGAATCGAAGCAGATAGCAGGTCCTTTGTGATACCCGCCAACGGAAGGATCAACGGCACCTACTTTGATTACAGAGCCTTCTGGAGCCAGGTTACCGTAAAGGATAGCAAGTCCGCCTTTTTCGGAATATGGCTTGTCAATCGGATGAATGACCGTGTGGTCAAGAATTTCACAACCAGCGACATTCTCCGCAATTGTTTTGCCTGTAACGGTCATTTGATCACCGAAAATAGCTCCAGGTTTTTTAAGCAATTCGTGTAGCACTGCACTTACTCCGCCCGCTCTCTGTACATCTTCGATAAAGATGTCGGATGCCGGAGCGAGTTTAGCGATATGAGGTACACGGTTAGCAACCTCGTTAATGCGTTCAAGCGGGTAATCAATACCTGCTTCTTGAGCAAGAGCAAGTGTATGAAGTACTGTATTTGTTGAACCGCCCATTGCCATATCAAGGGCAAAAGCATTATCGATGGATTCTTTAGTAACGATATCACGAGGCTTCAAGTCAAGCTTAATGAGCTCCATTAATTGTTTAGCAGATTGTCTAACGAACTCACGGCGTTCTTCAGCAATAGCAAGAATGGTTCCGTTACCTGGCATTGCGAGGCCAAGAGCTTCAGCCAGACAGTTCATGGAGTTGGCTGTGAACATACCGGAACAGGAGCCGCAAGTTGGACAGCCGTATTGTTCCAATTCCATCAGATCATCATCGCTAATTTGACCTGCTTGGTGAGCACCTACACCTTCAAATACGGATGTAAGGGACAGCTTGCGTCCTTTAGTGTCAACGCCGGCCTTCATCGGTCCGCCGCTGACGAAGACGGTTGGAATGTTGACACGCAAAGCGCCCATCATCATCCCCGGCGTGATTTTATCACAGTTCGGAATGCAGACCATACCGTCAAACCAGTGAGCGGAAACGACTGTTTCAAGTGCGTCCGCAATAATCTCACGGCTTGGCAAGGAGTACCGCATGCCGATATGACCCATAGCAATGCCGTCATCTACACCGATCGTGTTAAACTCGAAAGGTACACCGCCAGCTTCACGGATCGCTTCTTTAACGATCTTGCCGAATTCCTGCAAATGCACGTGACCCGGTACAATATCAATATAGGAATTACATACTGCGATAAACGGTTTATTGAAGTCCTCTTCCTTAACACCTGCGGCACGCAGCAAACTGCGGTGAGGCGCACGGTCGAAGCCTTTTTTAATCATGTCAGAGCGCATTTTCTTGGCTGTCATGATGACGATCCCCCTCGATAAAAAGTATATTGTATTATAAAGCTTTGAAACATTACACCGCTAAAGGTTTATCTATAAAGTCTATCATATGTGCTCTTCTTTTTCTATATTTGTTGAGCTAATGAAAATGCTACAGTCCCCGGAAAGAGTCGGGAACTGCAGCATTAATCAATATGTGGGTGATATGGAAACGAATACTTGTTAAACTTATCCAAAAAAGTATTAGTGTTTGCTGGTGGCTCCGATGTGACCAAAAGCACGGCGCTGCATGACCATTATCCATTGAACGGACGGCTCAATAACAGGTGAGGTCCATTTTCTCACAAGAGTTTGACTGAGCAGCAAGGTCATAAATATCGCAGCAGCAATTACAAAGAGAGCGGTCCAGTCGTTTCGAATATATTGATAGAGCGGTGATGTAGCCGCGAGCCGGATAATAAATCCATGCAGCAGAAATACGTAAAGTGTTCTGCGTCCGTATTCTGTCAGCAGGCTGGCCGCTTTAGGAACGAAGGACAGGAACGCTGCACCGGCAACGATCTGCAGCAGGTAGAGGGCGAGACGAAATATGCCTGCATACCACTCCGAATGGTGAAGCTGACCATAGGTCATGCTGCCGTAAAGCCACCCCGGGGCAATGTCCGCTCCGCTAATAAAAATCACGATGAACAGCAGAACCGATACTAAAGCAGCAATCCCTCTGGTTTTGAGGGTGAGCCACTGTTCTATTTTTTCAAATGAGAAATGATAGCCTGCAATAAAAAATGGAAGGAATACGAAGGTTCGGGAAATACTGAGCCATGTTCCATCGATGTGCAGGTAACCGACGAGCACACCTAGTGCGATCGATACGGCCAGCTGCTGAACGGGGGAGCATTTGCGCATCATAAGCAGCATTAATCGCCAACCGATATGGCTTGCAAGAAACCACAGAAGCAGGTAGGGTGCAAAAAAAGAATGATGAATATCTTTTACTTGAAATACAGTTATATCAAGCAGAGAGTAGATCGTTTGGAAAACAACGTATTGAACCGCAATTTGGATTAAAATTTTGCGCCCGGTTTCACCAAACAGGTTGTGCTTGGCAAAATATCCTGTAACGAATACGAAGAGTGGCATATGGAAAGTGAAAATCCACATATAAAGGGAATGCATGCCCTCCATTCGGCTGATTAACGGTTCTATTGCGTTTCCGACAAAGACGCAAAGGATTAGCAGAAATCGCAGATTGAGAAAGAAGGTCTCACCGCGTGGTTGTATGGGGTTTGCGCTCATGACGTAAGCTCCTTTCACTGCGATTGTGTGCTTCTGGCAGTCTGTAGCAAAACCTTAAAATTTGAATGAACTTCTCATGTATAAAAATACTCCTTTTCAAAAAGTATACTTGTGATAAAAGTCACAATAGAAAACGCTATCAACTTCTTTATTTGTGTCCAACTGTTGAAAGATCGAAATACATCTAGTTACAATAGAATCAATGCAGGAGAAGCAATCTAATGGAGGTGTGAAATGCCTGTAATCACGATATCTGATACCGAACTGTCCTGTAAAGGCATACTGTTCGACAAGGACGGTACACTGTTGAATTTTATGAATATGTGGGGAACTTGGGCGGACAAGCTGATTCAGTTGATTGAAGGTCACCTCTGTGCATTAAGCGATGCTCCCACAGTAAATGCGGCGGAGTGGCTCGGTCTAATTTATGATGAGCAAGGTAAGGTTATCGGATATGACAAAACGGGTCCGCTTGCGATGGCAACAGAAGAAGAAGTAACTGCTATTTTGGCATGGCGTTTTTATGAGGCGGGTATGCCCTGGAATGAAGCAGTAGTCAAGGTGCGTGAGCAGAGCGCTCTGGCGATGGTTGAAATTGAGAGAAGCAGACCTGCTCACCCTTTGCCGGGGCTTGTTGATTTTCTCATATCCTGCAGCCGTACAGGCATTTCCTTAGGAATTGTTACTTCGGATACAACCAAGGAGACGCTAAAGCATTTGGAATGGATGGGAATCCGCAATTATTTTTGCAGCGTAGTGGGTAGGGATCGTGTCACGAAGGGAAAGCCTGATCCTGAGATGACATCGCTTGCTTTAAAGGAGATGGGACTATCCGCTAACGATTGTATTCTGATTGGAGATAGTAACGGTGATATGGAAATGGCAAAGCGTGCTGGAATACATGCTGCCATCGGAATTGCCGGGGACATTTCATCCGGCAAGGAATATTTGTTGGATGCTGATTACATTGTTACGGGATATTTTGACATAATCGTACGATGAATATAGAAGGAGCGAGAAAATGGTGAATGCAAAGGAACAGTTGGCAGCCTGGATCAAAGAGAGCCGCAGGATTGTGTTTTTTGGTGGAGCAGGTATATCTACGGAAAGCGGTATTCCGGATTTTCGTTCAGCCGCCGGAATCTATCAGACGGAAAAGGAGTCGCCGTACTCTCCTGAAGAAATATTAAGCAGACCTTTCTTTAACCGCCATCCTGAGGTGTTTTTTGATTTCTATAAATCGAAAATGATTCATCCTGAGGCAGTGCCCAATTCAGCTCATAAGCTGTTGGCTGATTTGGAAAATACGGGTCAGTTAACAGCGGTAGTTACGCAAAATATCGACGGCCTGCATCAAATGGCAGGCAATCACCGCGTGCTGGAGCTGCATGGCTCGATCCATCGAAATTATTGCATGGATTGCGGCAGATTTCATAGCTTGGGTGACGTAATCGATAGCAGCGACATTATTCCACGTTGCCATGCATGTGGTGGTATCGTGAAGCCTGATGTTGTACTTTACGGGGAAAGCCTTGATGACAAGGTGATATCAGATTCGGTGGCAGCAATCGCCGAAGCGGATTTGCTGCTGATCGGCGGTACATCATTGACTGTTCAGCCCGCAGCACATTTCGTGACTTATTTTCGAGGTGAACGGACTGTGCTGCTGAACGCATCATCTACCTCATATGATCATCGTGCTGACTTGCTTATCACAGAGCCAATCGGTGCGGTGTTGGGTGAAGTAAGCGACTTGTTGTAGACACTTTTTATTAAACTTAATAACGAGTAATTGTCCCCCTTTCTTCGTTATGGAGAAAGGGGGGTATTGATTAGCTTCTTATGCTACTTATGGGTGATTTTGCCGGAAGCATTTCTTCTGTACTCACTTGGTGATTCGCCGTGAAATCTGCGAAACTGTCGGGAGAAGTACAGTGCATCGTTAAGGCCAACGGAGGAAGCGATTTGCTCAATGGACAATTCAGGCCGCTCCCTTAGCAATTGTCTGGATTTACCTATTCGAAGCTTCAATAAATAGGTTACCGGCGTCGTCCCTGTTTCTTTCTTGAAAATTCTTGATAAATAAGCGCGATTATACCCGAGACTTGAACACATTTGCTCTATCGATACCGGATGAGCGTATTGGCTCGACATATAATGTATCATTTGCTTCACGATACGCTGCACATCCGATCCCCCCGCAGGGGGAGCAGATTCCAGAACCAATGCATCCTCTGCTTCAGCCATAATAAGGTACAGACAGCCAAGCGATGATAGTTGCGAGCTTGGGTTTTTGCTGCGGAAGGACTTAAGAACCGACTCCAGCAGCTCAGGAATTTTACTGTCCTCCCCTGATGAAAACACAGGAAGCTGCGGTGTGAAGCCTGCGTGAGAGATCAGCTCGGCTGCCTTGCTTCCTGTAAAAGCAATCCAGCGATAGCGCCAGGGCTCGTTGTCATCTGATGCATAGCTTACGAGCTGATCGGGCTGAATGAGGAAGCAATCATGTTCCCCAAGCTCATATTGGGCAAATTCGGTTCGGAAGCTTCCCTTCCCCTTCTCTACACAATGAAGCAGAAAGTAATCGTATACTTTCGGTCCTAATCTATGATCGGCCATAGTTTGGCTCTCTCCGGCAAAGAGAACGTAAAGATCGCTTTTTTCCGAGATTTCCGGATTTGCGGCAGCACTGTAATTTTCAGGCATTGTAATTGCTTCTCTCCTTGTAAACCGTTCTTATAATGTATATATTACTAGTTGAGGTCACATTTATCCATATAAAACTCGCATAGATACATTACTTAATATGGTTGTTTTTTTTATACTAAAAACAGGAACATTAAGAACTACAAGATTCCATAATGATGGGGTGTATATTCATGAAAAGACAGGAAATGCAGGAATTGTTCATTAAACATTATGGCGAGAGCAGCGAGACGGTAGCTATCTTTAACGCTCCTGGCCGCGTAAACCTGATCGGTGAGCATATCGATTATAACGGCGGGTATGTTCTTCCTGCAGCGCTTGAGTTCGGCACAACGCTTGCTGTCCGGAAACGCAGCGACAAGAAAGTTACATTTGCAACTACAAATTTTCCATATCAGCTTGAATTGGACATAGAAGGTATTGGCAATGAAAAAACTGGAGAATGGGTTGATTATCCTCAGGGAGTTATCGTAGAGCTTCGTAAATTGGGCATCGCATTGACTAGTGGTTACGAGCTTCTGTATCACGGTGAAATTCCAAATGGATCAGGCCTTTCCTCCTCTGCATCGATCGAGGTCGTTACTGCCTTTGCACTAGCTACAATGGAAGGAAAACCTGTGGATACTGTAGAAATTGCAGTATTGTCCCAACGTGCAGAGAACCAATATGTTGGTGTAAACAGCGGCATTATGGACCAGTTCGCAGTAGCGAATGGCGCTAAGGATCACGCGATTTTGCTGATGTGCGATACACTGGAATATAAGCTGGTGCCATTTGTTACAGGCAAATACAAGCTCGTTATCGGCAATACGAACAAACGCAGAGGTCTGGTTGATTCCAAATACAATGAACGCCGTTCGCAATGCGATGCTGCACTTCAAATTTTGCAAAAGGATGAGCCTGAGCTTAAATTCCTTGCTCACCTTGCACCTGAGCGTCTGGAAGAGCTAAAGGGCAATTTCACTGATGAAATTCTGTATAATCGTGCATCCCATGTTGTGCTGGAGAATGCCAGAGTGCTGAAATCGGTAGAAGCGCTTAGCAAGAATGATCTGGTTGCGTTTGGCCATCTGATGAACGCATCCCATGATTCATTGCGTGATATGTACGAGGTTAGCTGTGATGAGCTTGATGTCATGGTTGAGGAAGCGCGGAAAATTGAAGGAACACTTGGATCACGGATGACGGGAGCGGGCTTTGGCGGCTGCACAGTATCATTGGTGCATGAAGATTCCGTGGAACGCTTCCTTGCTGAGGTTGGTGAAGCCTATGAGCGCCGCACAGGAATAAAAGCTGATTTCTATGTATGCGGTGTAGGTAATGGAGTTCATGAAGTGAAGGAGGAGAACTGAACATGGCGATTTTAGTTACAGGCGGAGCAGGATACATCGGTTCACATACCGTTGCGGAATTGCTCAGTAAAGGTAAAGACGTTGTAGTTATTGACAATTTACAGTCCGGTCATCGTGAAGCGCTGCTTGGAGGCAAGCTGTATGAAGGGGATTTGCGTGACAAGGAGCTGCTGGCAAAGCTTTTTGCGGAGAATGATATTGAAGCGGTTATCCATTTTGCAGCAAATTCATTGGTTGGGGAAAGCATGAAGGACCCGGTCAAGTACTACGACAATAATGTATACGGCACGCTTTGTCTGCTGGAAGCGATGGATAAGGCTGATGTAAGAAAAATCGTGTTCTCCTCCACAGCAGCTACTTACGGGGAGCCTGAAAAGGTACCCATTGATGAGAGCGATGCTACGAATCCGACCAACGTGTATGGTGAAACCAAGCTGACTATGGAACGAATGATGTCTTGGTTTGATAAAGTGCTCGGCATCAAATATGTTGCCTTGCGTTATTTTAATGCTGCCGGCGCGCATGAGAGCGGTAAAATCGGTGAGGACCATCGTCCGGAGAGCCACTTGATTCCATTGATTTTGCAGACGGCGCTGGGACAGCGTGAATCCATCTCCGTCTTTGGAGACGATTATGAGACTCCGGATGGTACATGTATCCGCGATTACATTCATGTGAGCGATTTGGCTGATGCGCATATGCGAGCGGTTGACTATCTGATCAACGGCGGAGACAGCAACGTGTTCAATCTTGGCAACGGTCAAGGCTTCTCGGTAACAGAAGTGATCGCCAAGGTTCGTGAAGTAACCGGACGTGATTTTACAGTGGTAACTAGTCCGCGTCGAGCAGGCGATCCGGCGATATTGATTGCCTCTTCTGATAAAGCGAGAACCGTTCTGGGCTGGAATCCTTCCCGTGATAAGCTTGATGATATTATCCGCAGCGCCTGGGAATGGCATCTTCATCATCCAAATGGATATGACGACTAATAAGGAGTTGAGATCAGTGGGAGCAGAAGAGAGAAACAAGCAGGAAGTGCAGCATGCGATAGAGCAGCTTCTCCACTATGCTCAGGTGCAGGGGCTGTTTGAAGAGCTGGATTTGGACTATACCCGTAATCGGCTGCTTGAATTGTTCAGCTTCGATGAGCCGTATGCCGGTCCGGTTAGTGACGAATCATTATCGGGTCCTCAAGAGCCGCTGCAGGTATTGATTGATTATGGATATGAAATCGGACTGATCCCTGAAAATACGGATACTTTCCGTGACTTGCTGGATGCCCGGATTATGGGACTGCTGATGGCGCGTCCATCAGAGACGGTTACTAAGTTCGAGACTGCAAAAGAGAAAGCCGGTATTCAGGCTGCAACGGATGAGTTCTATAAGCTTTCTGTAGCGAGCAATTATATTCGAATGGACCGGGTGTCACAAAATATTTATTGGAAGCAGGCTACCTCCTATGGTGATATTGAGATTACGATCAATCTCTCCAAGCCGGAGAAAAATCCGAAGGACATTGCGTTGGCTAAGCTGCTGCCGCCTCCGGTATATCCAAAATGTCAGCTATGTCGCGAAAATGTTGGCTATGCCGGTCGTGTCAATCATCCTGCTCGTCAAAATTTAAGAACGATTCCGCTCGTATTGAATGAGGAGTCGTGGTTTTTTCAATATTCTCCATATGTATACTACAACGAGCACTGCATCGTATTCCATCATGACCATGTGCCGATGAAGCTGACCAAATTAACCTTTAAACGCCTGCTCGATTTTACATCGCAATTCCCGCATTACTTTATAGGGTCCAATGCAGATTTGCCGATTGTCGGCGGCTCTATTTTGACGCATGATCACTTCCAAGGGGGGAAACATACCTTTGCGCTGGAGAGAGCTTCTATTGAAGCGACATTTGAGCATGAAGGGTACCCTGGAGTTACCGCCAGCATGGTGCATTGGCCTATGACGGTGCTCCGCTTGAACGGGAAGGATCAAGCTACCTTGCTTGAAGCGGCAAATGAGGTCTACGAGCAGTGGAAAGCTTACAGCGATCCTGAAGTAGACGTGCTGGCATTTAGCGATGTGGATGGGGACAAGGTTCCGCACAATACGGTAACTCCTATCGTTCGCAGAAGCAAGGACGGCGGCTATGAAATGGATATCGTGCTTCGCAACAACCGCTGTGATGAACAGCATCCGGAAGGGATTTTCCATCCTCATCGGGAGATGCATCATATCAAGAAGGAAAATATCGGTTTGATCGAAGTAATGGGACTTGCCATTTTACCTGGACGTTTAAAGACAGAATTGTCTGAGATCGCCGATATTTTAAGCGGTAAAAGTGAAGTCTTTGAAGCTGCAATTTCTGGCGGGAATCCTGGTCTGGGGGTACATGCTCCTTGGATAAAGGAATTAATTGCTGAATTCGGCACCAACCTTTCCAAAGAACAGGCAGACTCGCTATTGCAGGAAAAGGTTGGCACCAAATTTGCAGAAATATTGGAGCATGCCGGTGTATTCAAAGTGAATGAAGCAGGACGCGAGGCGTTCCGCCGCTTTGTCCAATCCGCAGGCTACCAAGAGCTGTCCTCTTAAGGGGACAGCTTTTGGTCTTTTGGTGGCACTAAAGTATAATATAGGGGTAGTCTTAATTAACTTTGGATCATGAGAGGAGTCAATACATGGACCGTTTTCAATTTTATAATCCGACCAAACTGATTTTTGGGAAAGGGCAGCTTCAGGCATTAAGTCAGTTGGTGCCTCAATATGGGAAAAAGGTGCTGCTGGTATATGGTGGGGGCAGCATTAAACGCAGTGGTTTATATGACCGGGTTCATGCTATTTTGAAAGAAATTGGCGCTGTAGTAACCGAGCTTGCGGGCGTTGAGCCAAACCCTCGTTTATCCACGGTACATCGTGGAGTGGAGCTGTGTAAAGCTAACGGTATTGAACTGATCCTCGCAGTCGGCGGAGGAAGCGTGCTTGACTGCTCAAAAGCGATAGCAGTAGGTGCGAAATATGATGGAGATATGTGGGATTTTGCGGAGCGCAAGGCTGCACCGACAGGTGCACTTCCCCTAGGTACGGTGCTGACTATGGCGGCTACGGGGTCGGAAATGAACGGCAACTCGGTTATTTCCAATGAAGCTACTCAGGAGAAGCTGGGTTGGGGAAGTATTTATGCTTATCCGGCTTTTTCAATACTTGAACCGGAAAATACACTGACGCTGCCTAAGGACCAGACGGTTTACGGTATGGTTGATATTATGTCGCATGTGTTCGAACACTATTTTCACAAAAATCCCAATACACAGCTTCAGGATGAGTTCTGTGAAGGTCTTCTTCGTACAGTAATCGAGACCGCGCCTAAGCTTGTAAATGATCTGGAAAACTATGATTATCGGGAAACCATATTGCTCTGCGGAACTATGGCTCTTAACGGAGTATTGAATATGGGACTGTCGGGTGACTGGGCGACGCATAACATTGAGCATGCTGTATCTGCTGTATACGATATTCCTCATGGCGGCGGACTCGCTATTTTGTTCCCGAACTGGATGAAGTTTGTGATGCATCACGATATTCCGCGCTTCAAGCGTCTTGCCATTAATGTATTTGCTGTTGACCCAAGCGGCAAGAGCGATGAGGAGATCGCGAAGGAAGGAATCGAAGCGCTTCGTGCGTTTTGGAATTCCATCGGTGCTCCAAGCAAATTATCGGATTACAGCATAGATGACAGCCATGTGGAGGCTATGGCAGATAAAGCGGTGCGTTTTGGAGCTTTTGGCAATTTCGCGCTGCTTGATAAAACGGATGTTATGGAGATTTATAGAAGCTCGTTGTAGTAATGGCAATGCAATAGCAATGCAACGGCAACGGCAATGCAATAGCAATAGTAATGCAAGGGCAACGGCAATAGCAACGGCAATAGCAACGGCAATAGCAACGGCAATAGCAACGGCAATAGCAATAGCAATAGCAATAGCAATAGCAGTAGCAATGCAAGGGCAACGGCAATGCAATAGCAGTAGCAATGCAATAGCAATAGCAATAGCAATAGCAGTAGCAATAGCAATGGTCAAAAAGAGTATGCAGCTTTGTTCTTCGGACGGAGTTGTGTGCTCTTTTTTTTATAAAGTTATAGCGAAGCTGAACCATTCTGCAAACGCCAAAGGATAACACCTAAGGCGGTTTGGTCTATAGCCTGATTTTATATAAAGAATGTTGAATGCTAAATGTTGAATGCTGATGGACATTTTATTGAATAATACGTTAGAAAGGATTGCTTGCAAGGTGCAGTACGTCATCAGCTTGGCGGTGGATAAGCGCATTATCAGGAAAAACCTGCAAAAGTGCAGCTTTTTAAGTGGACAATGAACGAATTAAATAAAAGCCAGCAAAAGTGCAGGAATATTTATCGGAAAGGCTAGTTTGAAGAGTAATGTTAGAAAAAGCCTGCACTTTTGCATCAATTTCGCGTTTCTGGCGAATTTACATGATCAAAGCCTGCATATTTGCAGCAAATTCAGAAATTTAAGGACCCTGCATCATATCACCATGTCACCATGTCACTATGTCACTATGTCACCATGTCACCATGTCACCATGTCACCATGTCACTATGTCACTATGTCAC